>Ga0214921_10000292_pt1 | contig 98622 bp, 122 predicted proteins | sample LL1505_MetaG_FD_177992 | JGI IMG/M metagenome (GOLD analysis project Ga0214921, IMG submission 177992) | Freshwater microbial communities from Lake Lanier, Atlanta, Georgia, United States - LL-1505 | ecosystem: Environmental > Aquatic > Freshwater > Lake | place: USA: Georgia | collected... | reverse complement strand
TTCCTTAGTTGATACTCTACTTGACTACCTGCTTGATTATTTACATTCTTCATAACTTCGTATTTTCTGTTACTTGACTTCTCACTTGATTCCATACTTTATGACTCACTCGATCCCCTACTTGCTCCCCTACTTGATACTCTACTTGACTACTTAATTGCTCCCATACTTGATTCCTCACTTGAATACTTACTTGCTCCCATACTTGACTACTTACTTGATTCCTTAGTTGATACTCTACTTGACTACCTGCTTGATTATTTACATTCTTCATAACTTTACATTTTGTTTTACTTGATTCCTCACTTGACTACTTACTTGATTCCTTACTCGAATACTTACTTGCTCCCATACTTGACTCCATACTTGATTCCTTACTTGATAACATACTTTATTATCTACTTGATTATATACTCGATCACTTACTTGCTCCCATACTTGACCCCATACTTGATTCCTTACTTGTCCTTTTATATTCTTCATAACTTTACATTTTGTTTTACCTGGTTTTCTAAATATTTCGCGGGGACACCACATAATACATAATCCCAGCATAACATATAATAATAATAATAAACATGACAAAGATACAACATTAAAATAACATATCCAAACATTAATAACAATAAAAAATAAAAACATCCAACATAACATTAATACATTTATACTATCATGTATACTATCATGTCCTCCATACATCATCCAATATAACATGTAATAAAGACATCAATAACAATAAAAATAAAATCATAATCAACATGATAGTAACATATAATGCAATAAATAAAAAATTAAATAAAAAACATGATAAAATAATATATCATTTATTTTACCATTCCCCTAAAATAAAATACCATCATGACAATCTTCAAAAAAATCATAGTAACATGATATTCAATGAGTAATATAACATGAAATAAAAAAATAATACAAATAATGTCTATCCCATGTAAAAGCCATGTTGGAAATGATGTTAATTTATCGTAAAATGTGCAGCAGAAAATACGCTCTATAATGTATGTAAACTTGAAGTGCATTCCTAGTAATTGATGAGGTAATTGGTTGTTTGTGAGCCCCGTTTTCACACCGAATGCCTTTATTTCGCACACAGAGGCCGTCTAAAAGACTCTAGGTGCAACCCTTCGTCTAGTTCCACCCACCATGAGAAGATGCAGCAGAATGAACGCTACATGCCTTAAAATTGATTCTATGATGTCTATGGGAAATTCATTTTAAACACATATTTAATATTAAAAAAACATGCATAATGATGGATTTTTTCATCATTTTGTGCATTTTTTAGACATTTTGTGCATTTTTTAGACATTTTGTTGTGCATTTTTAAGGATTATCGATAAAAAATAGCATTGATTGTCAACGTTTTATGATTTTTTATATTTTTTTCAACATAGGGAGATAGAAAAAAATGCATTAATTCCATCTAAAAAGCATGTTTGAAAATATTATATCATTGACAATCAACATTTTACATTTTTTTTATATTTTTTTCAACATAGGGAGATAGAAAAAAGAAAAAAGGGCCGGATTATAACTTGGCCGGCCCTTTTCCGTTAGATTAAAATTAGTACACTTGCAATTAGGGACAAGCTAGATACAATTAGGAGCCATCCTGGTACATTCTTTTCCCATGCTGATGATACTGATCCGGATGGTTCTTTTGATGCTAAGATTACAACTCCCATGATTCCAAAAATAAGTGCAATAACTGATAATAAAACAAAAACACTAGTTGATAACATGATTAAAACATTTATTGATTGAGAATAAATACTGATTTTGGCTACGTTTTACTACCGGAGTTGGTTTAGAACGGTAAGTCATCATCGGATAGTAGAGAATCGGATGTATTGGACAAGCTGGCTACCTCAAATGAATCATCGAATACATTTTCTTTAGCTTTCTTTTCCGGAGCTTTGTACGCTTGTTTGCTTGTGGCATCGTCTTTCTTATATGTGTCGATGCTTATTGCGTGCGTTCTTAGCTTTTCTCCTTCTTTAATATCTTTTAGGGGCCATGCGATGAGGGGTATGTATTTCTTTCCGGTCTTTTCCGACTCATATACAAACTCCATAACTTCCGGATCCTTCATGCACATTTCGAACAGGTCGGTGATGCAGAGGTTCATTCCAAAGCCGGTCGAATCTTTTGTGTTTATCAACCTGCCGTTTCCTACAAACTTTTTCTTTTTAGCTTCCATGATAATTTTTGGGGGGTTAACCTTTTTTTATTGATAATTTAAACTCTTCTATGCCCTTAGCAACCTTTTTTGTGATCCACGGGAAAAGCTTACCGTTCTCTAACATGTCGAACCATTCAATCTTTTTTGATGGTCTATGAATGGCTGCAATGTATGTCATGTGTGTTTTGACTGCCGGTTCATAATCACCGGTTATAACATACAATTCTATTCCGTCTGTTTGAAGTCGTTTACCGCAGTATCTAACACCGTTCGCAATGATAGACATTTCATCGTAACATCTTTCTAATATGTTAGCCGGTATATTACTATTGTTATTCATATTAGATGTCGTTAGAATTATTTTCAATGTCTTTATTCAAGGTATACATGTAGTGACTTTTTAAAACGTATGTCGCTACTCCGTATTCTTCTTCCTGTTGCTTCATTACTTTTAGTTCTCGTTCTTTCTCCTGTATTTTTTTAGAGTAAGTGTAATTCTTTTTCGTTACCTTAGTTATTGTTACTTCTTTTGTTGATATGGATGATAAGTCGATATCGCTTATCGCCTCCGATATTTTTTCCCTAAGATCCGTTTCTTTTTCTTTGAGAATCTTTTGTTGTCTAATGAGGCTACCAACCTGGTTTATCCATTCCGTTACTTCATTTTTCATAATTTCATTTATTTATTTGGCAAAGATAAAACATTCTATTGATATATGCAACACCTGGTCAAAGTTTTTTTCGCATAAATTTTTCCCATCTATCCAGGATGCGTTCTTCAATTTTCCGCGGGGCCATTTTTTTCAGCCCCGCGATTAATTTATGCCGGTAGGGTTAATATACCTTTACATGATTTATAATATTTTCCTTTTTCAGAATCTATTTCTATTTCATGATTTATCTCATTTATGAATTCTGTAAGTTTTGGAACTTTTACATTTTCAGATACTTTCTCCATGTAATTTAAAAACACTTTTGTATCTTCTTCCGTTTTCAATAAGAATGCCTGCATGTTCTTTTCTTCATCTTCAAACAATGGAAAGAAGAATACATTTGTCACATCTTCCGGATCTTCTAGTAACAGGTAAGCCGTACATAAATAATTTGAATCTGGGAATGTTTTAATAGATGTAATGACGTTATTGAATATAGACATCTTATTATCTATGGACTCTCCTAATGATAATGAATCTAATGATATGAGATCCTTTGTTTCTAATTTTTTAGACATGTTGTGAGATGTTTTTAATTTGTTAGTAAAAAGAACTTCACCGCCGAAATTAGGTCCCCGAAATTCTTGTAGTGGCCTCCTTCAAAGTAGTATCGTTTTTTCCTGTCGTTGTAAATCACTTCCTCTTCCCGGCCGTTAAAGGCTACTACAAGGTTATCCTGTTTCGGTTTGATGAAGGTTAGCATGTGATTTAATGTCTCTACGAAATCATCATGTCTGCTAACAATTACGTATTCGAATTTGTTTTGATCAGGCACAAAGAAAACCGTGTTATTGACTATAGAATAAATCGGGCAATCTGTACTATCCGTTTGGCCGTAAGATAGTAAAGATACGAATAATAAAGCACATAAACTAATTTTTCTCATATAATTTTTTGTTTGTTTTTTAAAAGGAAGACAGGATAACCGGAGAGATTAGAGCCTGTCTTCTAAATGCACCACTTAAACTTTGCTCTTTATAAACCGGTCTGTTCTAATATTTTCCGGTGTGTTGTATTGTCTATCGAATCATACCATTTTAAAAACCGTTTGATCCCTTCTCTATATTTTACTTTTGGTTCGTAACCTAGATTTTTCAGCGGGGCTACATCAGATGCAGTAAATAAAACATCTCCGTCTTGCATCCGTTCAAAATTCCGCAGGGCCCCAATACCAATCTCCTCCTCCAGGACATCAATAAAATCTAATATCTTAATACTCTCATTGCTACCTATATTATATAACATGTACTTGACATCCGTTTCATTTTTAATCACAATATTAATCCCATCAATAATATCATCAATGTAAGTAAATTCTCTAAACATCTCTCCATGATTATAAATGTCAATAGGAATCTTATTATAGATGTTATATGTAAATTTATAAACCATCATATCTGGTCTACCCCATGGACCATACACTGTAAAGAATCTAAGACCTGTAGTACGCATGTTGAACAAATGACTATATACATGTGCCGTCAATTCATTCATCTTCTTAGTCGCTGCATAAAAGGATACTGGCCCATCCGTTCTATCATCTGTACTAAATGTCATATCCATGTTATCTCTCATTCCATATACACTTGAACTAGATGCATACACTAAATGCTTTACATCATATTTCTTACATGCTTCTATAATGGTTAAAAATCCCTGGACATTTGATCGGGCATAGAGATCCGGATTTTTAATGCTAGATCTCACTCCTGCCTGGCCCGCAAGATTTATAACCATGTCAAACTTGTGAAGAGAGAATATAGGTTCTACCTGATCCCTGTCTGCTATGTCTACGTTGTGATACTCAATGCCCTTCGTCTTATGCAGGTTATCCAATCTCATTCTATTTAATAACCGGGCATCGCTTCTCTCAAAGAAGTCCACACCTATCACTTTGTGCCATTGGGTTAACATAGAGTGTGCTAGATGACTGCCTATAAATCCTGCGACGCCCGTTATTAGTACTTTCATTTTAGTTATTTTTTTGTAGTCAGGACAGATTCTAACCTGTAAGAGTACACGCCCTCTTAATTATTTAAAATTTAATATATAAATGTTTCTAAAAATCCAAAAAAACTAACACCCTAATTTATCCAACTTACAGATGTTATGGCTGTCCCCCTAGACAAGGGGTTAGGAATAGTCATTTCGTCCTAACGAGGTCGGGTTGACACCCCCTGACGTTCTCCCTATACGTCAATGTACGTACCTATACAGTAATCACTCTGTTTCATCATATTAGGCATACTATCTGGTGATTAACCAGAACGTGTGGTCAGAATAGGATTTGAACCTATATTATCAAGCTATTACCCCTGAGGTGTTACCAATTTCACCACCTGACTAACCCCTTTGTTTATCTTCAGAGAACGGGTACTCTTGCACAACATTTAAGCTGTTGGTAGTCAGGACAGGATTTGAACCTGCCCCGACCATTTTATTTACTAAGAAAACGGTCTATGCACTATGTCTCCCTTGTCTTCTATGGAGAGCATTACATAAGCATCATCCTCACACCATGAATTCCAACCATCGTACCAATCATCTTTTGTGTAGTTAGTCCACTTAGCTGACCTGTCTCTATTTATTTCATCTAAGACATCTTCTATATACCATGTTAATTCTTCATTAGATATAGGGTCTAACATAGTGAATACAAAATCATTGACATTTCTGCCTGGTAAGAAATCATCTAAATACTTGAATATTGCCATTTTTTAAGTTTTTCGCGGTGACTAATAATTAATATTTTTTACAAGAAGTTAGAATTTCATGACACAACTCTTCTGGAATTCTGCTTCTTTCATAAGAACCCTTCCTTCCTTGAGTTCCTGTCTTTGAACCTCTAGGAGCAGGGGTATGGTGACATTTCTTATTACCATTTTTACATATTGGTCTAGGAACCCAATCTTCTGAATTAGTCCATATATCTGTAGGCTTCGCTCTGTCGTCTCCGTACTGGCAATACCATACTGTATGTCTTTTAAATTCTTGCATCCATGGCATCTTTCTTAACATGCCTCTTGGATTCTCTATGAAGAAAACCATGTTAGGATTAATCTCTAACCATTCCTTTATCAATGATATGAAATGTTGATTAGTGATGTCGCACTCGCTAGCGTACTTGCTCTTCGGCTCTACGCCATTTCTGTGAGTAGATATAGCAGCAATAGTGTATGTTGTACAATCTGGAGATGCCCAAATAATATCTGGAACAAACGGAACATCTTCTTTCTTTAGTTTTGAAATGTCTATCTGCAAATCAATACCATCAAAGTTTTCCCAATCAACAGAGAATACGTTCATGTCTAATTGAGCAGCAGCTTTGCCAATAGACTTACTGCCTGCGAATAATTCTAATACGTTCATCTTTTAGTTTAGTGGTTAATAATATGATACAAAGATAGGGGTACCGGATCTACTATACAATACCCCTATAGTTAATTTTTTGTTAATTAGCGTAGATGTTTGTATTCCTTCTAACTTCCTTGCTAATCTTGTAAGTACCGAAGTAATGCATTTTAGCCTTAGAGAGCAATCGTATGGCCTCTTTTTTAGTGTAGGCAGTAACACAAGCGGCACCACAATAAAAGCCATTAGAATCAATCCTTGTGCCATTTAGGATAGCTACCCATTCCTTATTATTTCTCATATTATTTTTTATAGTTGTTTAAAAATTCGGTGTACACATGGTCATACAATACTTCATCGGAATCATCTAAAATATTCATGTCAACATTCTCTACAATCTTACATGTCAATGCATCCAAATTTTCCATGATAGACTCAAATGAACCCATCATGTGAGTAAATAGTAGGACATCTTTAGCATCTTTTGTTCCAAGTTTTTCTGATGTCTTATCGTCCTCATTCATGATTTCATTACAGATGTTTGATACATGATAGGAAACAATCTTGAATAAATAAGAACTTCTGTCAATGTTCATTTTTTTTAGTTTAGTGGTGAATAAATATAGTGCAAAGATAAGGGTATCGGATATACTATGCAATACCCTTATCGTTAATGTTTTGTTAATCTTCGTCCTCGTCGGAAAGGGGAACATATCCTTCCTCATTTTCTAGAGCATCGGTAATTGAATACCATATCTGCTCCATGGTCGCTCCGTTGGTAAGAGCATCATTTAATATTCTATGAGCATCTTCCACACTTGCTCCCTTGTGTAAGGATTGTACGTCCTCAATGTGCCATAGGTTATCAACAAAGTAACCATGGTCTCTTAATACCTTTTTTGCATCTTCTACTGCGTCCATTTTTTTTTTAGTTTAGTGGCGATTAATTCAAAACAATATTATTCGAGCATCTCTTTCGGTTATATAGCCAACCTCTAAGGCTATGTCACAACCATTCTCTAATGCTTTCAAAAGGTCTTCGTAGGATTCGCATAGTCCTTCGCTTAGGTCGTCATCTAGTACATAGATAGAGCCGTCGAATAAACCTGACTGATAAACTTCTTTAGCTTTATCGGTAATCAATAACCATACAAAACCATCAACAATTTTAATTTTTTGGTTGTCCATTTTTTTTAGTTTAGTGGTGAATAAATATAGTGCAAAGATAAGGGTATCGGATATACTATGCAATACCCCTATCGTTAATGTTTTGTTAATCTCCGAATTCCTAGAAGATGTTCTCATCTTGGAAGTACAACTCAATTGCATCAATAATTGCTAACGAGATTTGATCCGTGATATCTTCGTTGGTAAGAGCCATTTTTAAAATCTTTTGAGCATCTTCATCGCTAGCCTCCATGTAGTTAAATTGAACATTCTGGATATGCCATAGGTTATCAACAAAGTAACCATGGTCTCTCAATACCTCTTTTGCATCTTCTACTGCGTCAGTATTCCTAGACCGTCCGATTTCTATTGCAATTTCAAGACCTCTCTCTAATGCATCAATAAGTTCTTCATAGGTCTCTATAAAGTCTGTTTCTACATCGTCATCATATAGCGCGTAGATAGAGCCATCGAATAAACCTGACTGGTAAACTTCCTTAGCTTTGTCGGTAATCAATAACCATACAAAACCATCAACAATTTTAATTTTTTGGTTGTCCATTTTTTTAGTTTAGTGGTGAATAAATATAGTGCAAAGATAAGGGTATCGGATATACTATGCAATACCCCTATCGTTAATGTTTTGTTAAAAGGGTAAGTTGGTATTTAGAATGTTAAGACCTTCTTCTCTCTTCTGCTTGCATAGGTTTCTTAAGTAATTAGAACCTTGCTCAGTCATTAACAAGTCTTCTATTTTTGTACGCTTACCGCCTACAAGTACTTCAAGCAAATTGTAGAAGTTTTCTGTACCAATACATAACCCCTTACTAAAATCCTTTTCTCGTTTTTTCTTATAATAGTCTTTTAACCAAGAATTGAACAGTTCATCTACTACATTCTCTACGCTAGGCTTACCTACATAATTATCATTGTCAGGAAGAGTTTTACAGTAAGACTCCATTTGGCCGTACAACTCTCTATCGCCTATACAATAACAGTAGGTATATCCCCCCATTCCATCATTTTTACAGTACCCTACTTTCTTTCCGTTAAAGAAAACATTTGCTTGGAAACAACAAGTCTCTTGTGAATTCCATTCAGAGAATTTAACACTCTTTAATTCAATCTTATTCATTTTTTTAGTTTATGTGGTGAATAATATAGTGCAAATATATGGGGGATATTTGAGAAAGTCAATACCCCCCTATTTTAATTATTTCTTAATTTTCCGCGGGGCTACCCTCTCTATATATCCTAATCATTTCTTCCATGTCTTCAGCATCAACATAAGAATAATCTTCCTTAATTTGTTCTTCACTTTCAATAAATCCCTCTTCAACATCAATAACAAAATCTTCAAAAAAACCATCAGTACCTAAATGCTTATATTGATATTCCCTATAAGACATTTCAACTATACTCAATTCATCCCCATTTTCATCAATATCTATAATACCTGCAAAGCCCATCCCTGGCTCTGAATATTCAATCCGTCCTTCTACTCCGTACTTCTTACATACTTTTTGAACAAATCCAATACATGGACTCCAAGCCGTTTCACAATTAAAATAATCATGTTGCTCCATTGTATCCCTAATGTCGTCATCCATCATCACACTCCATTTAGTACCGAACTCCGCATTCCATACATCATAATTCCATTCACTCTTAATGTCCGTCAATGCAGTGAACATGCAATGACCATCCTTAATCATGCTAACATCTTTTTTCAATGTCTGCATAGCTTTTTCCGTACCTTCAAATGAGATACAATTTGAACACCAATTTGGCATAATCTAAAAATTTAAATGGTTAATAATATGTCGCAAAGATAATAACATTCTATCTAATATCATAATCATAGAATGAAAAATATATGTTAAATAAATGTTAAAATGAAATGCAGTAAAATGTAACTCATACTATATCTCATCTATTCCCTATCATCTAATTGACATTGCAAAAATACACCCCATTTCCCTATTATCCTAATTTCAAATGTTAAAAGGATCTAAGAAAATGTTAAAAAAATGTTAAACCCGGATCCCCATACATTACTGGCCATGCTGGAAAGAGGGGCCTGGAAAATTTACTCGGGCAAGGCTTTGCCTTGCCCGAGCGAAATTCACTAGCAACAAAAAAACTCCTGGCATAGAATGCCAGGAGCGAACCACTTAAACTTATTAACCTTTGGAAGTCAGGGCAGGATTCGAACCTGCAAGGCTACCGCGCTACCGCGTTGATACTTTTTTTATTTAACGTGAGGATAGCGTAACCTCATTACAGTTTTTTAGCGTCTACCTTCCGCCACCTGACTTATCATTTACTTATTAATTATTTCCTTTTTTCATAAGAATTAAATACATCACTAGATGGGATATAATTAGCCTCGTTCTTATAAAACAAAGCTGCATTAATTATAGCACTAATAAGTTCTTCTTCAGTCAAGTACACAAGTTCTGATGAATCAAACTCGTCTGAAAGTAAGTCTTCTAAAGTAATTACTAAATCTTTTCTAGTAAGATTTTTTAGTTCTACTAACATAATTTTATAATTTAAAGTGGTGATTAATAATCTTCTTCGATACACTCGATATGAAATGCTATTACATCTTCATCATCTTTAGTAAGAGTGCCAGCTTTAGCTCTCTCCAATAATTCAATTAATTCATTATAATCATCAAACATTTTATCTTCTTCTTCTTCGTCCATATAAGGTGAGTATATCATACAATGAGGATTGTAGGTTTCAAACCAAGATTCTAACTTATCTAACATTTCATTGTCTAGCTGCATGATTTAAAATTTAAAGTGGTGAATAATTATAGTGCAAAGATAAGGGTATCGAATATACTATGCAATACCCTTATCGTTAATGTTTTGTTAAAACTAGTATATTAGTTTTTTCTCTTGAATTAATAGTTCTGTGATGTCCTTTATATCTCTACCTAAGATATGGAGCTTGATTACATCTTGCCCTAGTTCGATGATTTGAGAAACAGATTCTAGGGGGTATTCCTTATAAGAAGAATGCTCTAACCATCTTTTGCCTATCCTAATAGTTCCCGTAAAATTGCAAGATAATTTTCTTCCACAACTTTCAAAAGGAGCGGCAAGATAGATTTTTATATATCCTCTACCATGGCCAAACATTAAAGATTCACTAATCCCGTTAGAATATAAAGTGATTTCATAATCTCCTCCACAAGCTAAATGAGCATACAGATTGTTGTAACCATTAACTTCAAAATAAGGTAAATCTAATTTATCCATAACATTGGATAGTTCACCATAATAACTAAGCACAAGTTCTTTGAATCTTTTAATAACTTCTAGATTGTGAGAGTCTATATCTCTTACATTCTGATTTGACTCTTGAATCAAAGTTGACAAATTAAATACAGACAAATCAATATTGCCTTTGGTGGCTTTTAGTTCAAACATAATAAATAAATTTAGTGGTTTAAAATATAGTGCAAAGATAAGGGTATCGGATATACTATGCAATACCCTTATCGTTAATGTTTTGTTAATTTTCCGCGGGGATTTTTAACTCTTATATTCCCCCAATCCCATACCGTCAGGAATAGAATCAATACACAATTTATAGTCAACCGAAACAATGTGAGAAATATCCCTATTATCAATATCTTCCCCCAGAAAAGTCCAATTAGGAGCAACTTTAGGATTGTACTTAATTTTAAAATCAGACTCTTTAATAAAATCAGAATATCTAATCTCTAAATGATTACATAAAATCCATGCACATACAACCTTAGTACTTTCTCCATTAAAAATCTTAGTAGCTAATTTCTTATTATTCTTTAAAGTGCATCCCATCATGATTAATTGAACTTCACATGGATTGTAATATGTGACAACTCCATTATTGCCAATCACTCTCCATTTCATATAATTTTCTCCACGTTGTAAAGAGAATCTAACTTTAATCCTTTTCATGTTTTTTAATTTAAGTGGTTAATAATCTGATGCAAATGTAGGGGGAATATTTGATAAAGTAAATACCCCCCTATGTTAATGTTATGTTAATGGATTACATTGTAAATATTCTTAGCTTTCTTTCCACCTTCACACAATCCACATTTAGCGCAGCTTACTTGCTTTTCTTTTGCTATGGTTGGTGCTGATGGACAAAGGATAGCACCTTCAACCTCACTAGCATTGTAAGACCTGAATCCAAGGCCTTCGGCTAATTTTACGTCAAAGATATTATGCGTACTAGCCATTAAGTATTTTGCATAAGGCTTATTCTCTGGTTTGTGCCATTGGTGAGTATAGCCTGAAACCTTACCAACCAAAGGCCTTATTTGTTCTATCAACTCAAAAGGTAATAATGTAGGCTCTCCATACGTTCCCAATCTAGCAAAGGATATTTTAACCTTTTTTGTAACGCTCGTAATTTGTTCCATTACGCCTTCAGCTCCTTCCGGAATTAATCCGTTATCCAAACGCTTTTTTAAGGCTTTTAATTTTGCAATCAATCCCCATGCTAGGGATCCGTTCGCATGGGTATAGCAACCGCCTGACTTTCCGTCGTTTGCATTATAAGAGAACTTACAATCAAAACATACCTTTGAGTCATTTTTTAGGCTACCTTCATTAATCTGGTCAATAGAAAAATGATAAGTTTGTAAGATAATTTCGCCTTTTTTAGCGAGCTTCGGAGTGGCACTAGGCTTGATATCGATACAGTGGATAACGTCGCCTAATCTGAAATTAATTTGCTTAAGCATAACTTGTGTATTTAAGTGGTTAATAATCTGATGCAAAAATAAAAAGTAATTTTCTATTTTCCAAATTTAAGGCAAACTTTTTTTAAATTATTTTTTTGCCTTTCTAATTACTCTCTCTCTTAACAACACCACAAAGATAAGCATAAAAACAATACCTAGTAGTTAAGGGAGTGTTAATGTTTTCCCTATTTTAGTTAAGGAAATGTTAAGATCCGCCCCTGCAAAAAATTACTCGGGCAGGGCTTTGCCCTGCCCGAGCGAAATTCACTGGCATGAAAAAACCCTCCCGGAGTTAACCAGGAGGGTTTTTATTTACGAGTGCATATTCACTAAGACAACAAAAGTAAATTTGCCATTAGTGTATAATTCAGAAATACCAGGTTCGTCAATACTTCCGTCATAAAAAGTATCTGACCATATATCAACTTTAGTAGGGTCTGAAAGACTTGCTATTTCAGATTGCTCTTTGCAATAATTAGCGGCACATCTCCAATCAAAAGGATGAACTATTTCAGTATTCTCTAAATTAGACACCTTAAGGAATGCTTGCTTGTAGTAATCATTTACCTCTGTTAAAAAATTAAATCTATTTGGGTCATTAAGTAATTCATCCTTAGTTATCCATTTCTCATCAAAAGATTCAGAGAATGATTTGTCTTCTTTGCAATGAGAACCCATGATAGTAAACCAATTATTCTCTGTACCCCAATCAAATAGATAGTCCTCAACAATGCCAATAGCGTCGGAATGAGAATCAGCTTTTGTTCTAATTAAATGCAGATTGTGCATAATTTTAAAATTTAAAGTGGTGATTAATATTTTACAAAGATAGGAGGAACATTTTACATTTCCAAACATTCCCCCCACATTTTTTTAAATTAATTTGCGAACTCCATAGAAAGATTAGCTAACCTCTCATTGATAATTGCAGTCTTGTTTGGGTCTTTCAATGCAGAATATTTTCTTCTACCTGCAAACCCATTAATCAATTTTTCTTGAATGCGATTCTGAATTGCCCAAAGCGTATTTTCATCATCTGCGAACCTTTCTGACGCAAGTAATACCTTAGCCTCATTTTCTGTAAAGGCTCTCTTAAAACGCAAAGCAGCAGCCTTCATGGCGAATTCAATAGCCTTTTCTTCGGTCAAGTTTACAGACATTTGCTGCAATACATATTCCTCGAGTTTAGGTAGCAATTCAAAAAAGTTGGCTACAATCTCACCTGAAATAACTTTCTCTGAAATATCCATTGCCTTCTTTCCAAAATGCCTTACTTTGAAAATCTTAGATTCAAATCTTGAATCCGATACAGTTAGTCCGTTTGAGCATACTAATCTAAATATCCCCATTGAACATTCAAACCCAACCGTTCCGTCAAAAGAATTACGGATAACGACCTCTGGATATAAGGTTTCACCATTTAAGATTAATTCCTTATTGTACCTCATTCTAATAAGGTGCGCGGAACTTTTAGCACCTTTCTTTTTAGTCTGAAAGCCCGAAAGCTCAAAACCATTAGACTGAAGGTCATTAATTAATTTCTTTGAGCTAATAGCTACATACTTTGCGCTTAGATTTGCGCTTACTTCTTCTGTGAAAAGCATACATTAAAAATTTAAAGTGGTTAAGAATCTGATGCAAAAATAAAGAGTAATTTTCTATTTTCCAAATTTAAGGCAAACTTTTTTTAAATTATTTTTTGCCTTTCTAATTACCCTCTCTCTTTATAACACTACAAAGATAAGTATAAAAACAATACCTAGTAGTTAAGGGAGTGTTAATGTTTTCCCTATTTTAGTTAAGGAAATGTTAAAATCCTGGTCCTGCAAAAATTACTCAGGCAGGGCTTTGCCCTGCCTGAGCGAAATTCACTGGCATGAAGATTCCCGACGGACACTAAATCCGACGGGGCAAAAAACAAGTCATGTATTCTTACCTTAGCTTTGCTCTAAAATAATTAAAAACTTCGGGGATATCTTTCTTGTAATACGGTTGATTATCCTTAAGCCATTCCTTTAGTTCTTTGTCATTTTTAAAAGGTGCTGTCCAGGAATGACTATTAATAATTCTATTAAAAGTGGGCTCAAGTTCATCTATAAAATCTTGAACTGTCCAACCTTCCCAAATATGTTTATTATTCATTTTACTTTTTTTAAGTTTTTCGCGGGGATTAATATAATATAAAGATGGGGAGAACATTTACATTTCCAAACATTCCCCCATCTTTTTTAAATCCTATCCATATATAATTTCATTTAAAAATACAATCTGTAAAACAACATCTCCAGTAACTGCATCATCATTATCATTTATCATGTCTAAAAGATGGTCTAAGGGAACATTCTTAACTCTTTCATGTACTGTATCTAATGTAATATATTCTGTATCCATTCCACCTTCAAGGTCTTTCAATCCAATTCTAACTCCATCTCTTAACATTTGCATTAAAACATCTTCATAACATGGACTACTCAATTTAGCCTTAGCATTATTGTAGTCAGATTGTTTGTACTTTAAATCAAGTCCATATCCACTACACATATAATCCAATGAATTACATAAAGCATTGAAAAAAATCTCTTCGCTCAATTCATTTGTAAGCGAAACTTTTAAACCTTCTTTGTTCATTTTTTAAGTATTTAAGTGGTGATTAAGATATTGAAATTCTACTTATCTGTTTTCCATAATTTGACTAATCATAATATCCATTGCTTCCTTATGCGTGAGAATGTTTCCAAACTCTAACATACTTTCTTCATCATAATATACTCCATTTCTGTCATTCCATTTTAACCAACTAATTAAGCTTTCTCTTGTCCATTTGCTTAATTCCTCTCTTAATTGTGATTCATTCATAGAATCATCTAAGATTCCATAAAAATTATGTCTTGTTCCCATAGATACTTTATTTAAGTGGTGATTAATATAAGGCAAAGATAAGGGGAATATTTTACATTTCCAAACATTCCCCTCACATTTTTTACGCTAATTGAAAAACTTCTTTTGCTTTTAGATTCTGAATGCAGTCAACCTCAATCATTCTCAATTCAAACTCATTAGATTCCGTTTCTGGTTCTATTTCTTGCATTCTTTTAACTAATGCTAACCGATTCCGTTCTGTTGTTGCGTCTGGAAAACCCCATCTAACTTGTTTTCCTGGAATTAAGAAAATGCGTAGAAATTTCTTTAGGTTCTTTGGATTGTCGAATAAATGACCTTTGTTATCCAAAGCTCTAGCCCAACCTGGATTTACTACAACTTCCTCGCCCTCTCTATTCTCTAATCTTTTTTTGTAGGTGCTACCCAATTGGCAGGTACGAAAAGTAATGCAGCGCACTTCTTCGCGAGAAATACCATTAGCAGCCAACCAACCATAAGTTAGCTTTTTTGCTACCTTTTCTGCTGATGACTCATACTGGATAGCAGCAAAAGTGTTTCTAGGCGATAAGCCCTCGATGAAATTTAGAATACTCATAAGACTTGTTTATTAAGTGGTTTAAAATTATGATACAAAGATAAGGGTAAAATCAATACCTAGTAGTTAAGAGAATGTTAATGTTTTCCCTATTTTAGTTAAAGAAATGTTAAGATCCGCCCCTGCAAAAATTTACTCAGGCAGGGCAAAGCCCTGCCTGAGCGAAATTCACTGGCATGAAAAATCCCCGACGGACACTAAATCCGACGGGGCTAAAAAACAAGTTATTATATTTTTAGTAGTTTATGCCTCCTTCGCATCTACCGTTATTAAAAATTTGGTCGTCGCTTGGGTCTTCGTCGTAAATTGTTAGTATGTAATTTACAAATTTTTCTAAGTCCTTTTTTGATATACCGTTGAACCCGTCGAAGTCCTTAAGTTCTGATACCGTTTCTTTTGCAAGTATTATAAGCTCTTCGTTTATGTCGTTTTGAGAGCTTGCAGATATCCTACTGTTGATTGCCATAACTTTATAATTTTAAGTGATTAATAATATGTTGCAAATATAAGGGGAATATTTGAAATATCCAAACATTCCCCTATATTTTTTAGTGTTTAGGAATATAAATATCCTTTGCTTTGATTGAATTTCCCGCACAAAGTCCACAATTGGCGCAAGATACCCTTTTATCCTTTTCTATAGTAGGTGATGACGGACACATAATACTGTTTTCTAAAAGACCTACATTGAATGTCCTGAAACCTAAATCATTGGCTATTTTTGCCTCAAAAATATTGTGCGTCGAAGCCATTAATAATTTAGCGTATTCCTTAAATTCCGGTTTGTTCCATTGGTGCGTATAACCCGTTTTACGCTTTGCTAATTTAGATAAACCGTCTAACAGGTCTAAAGGCAGGGTAACCGCCTCACCATAAGAACCGAACCGTACTAATGAAATATTTATATTTTTGGCAGTCAATTTATCTAAATATTTGTTTAATAAAGGCAGTACGTCGCTATAATCTGTAGCTAATAAACCTAATTTATACTTTCTATTAAGAGAGCGTAATTTAGATTTTAATCCTTTTAGCATATTACCTTTATGCGTATAACAGCCCCCGCTTTTACCGTTATTTTTATTGTAGCTAAAAGGACAATCTAAACAATTTTCTTTATCTTGAGTAAAGTCATTGTTTATAACTTGCTGCAAATCATAGTGATACGTTTGTACAACAAAACGACCACCAAGTTTTTTTGTAGCGGATAATTTAAGGTCTATAGAATGTACCGTTTGACCTAAAATAAAATTAAAACCTAAAATTTTCATAACCTGTTTTTGTTTAAGTGATTAATTAATTGCATTACAAAGATAATACTATTTTTTAAATTTTAATAATAGGTTTAGTTAAAAAAGTGTTAATGTTTTCCCTATTTTAGTTAAAGAAATGTTAAAATCCGCCCCTGCAAAAATTTACTCAGGCAAGGCTCCGCTTTGCCTGAGCGAAATTCGCTAGCATAAGAATGCCCACCAAACCGTTCCGTTTGGTGGGTTTCTTTATTTATTAGTGAGCTAAAAGATATATCCCAGGTTGTCCCTTTGAAGGTCCGTTTCCAACAGGTATCGGCCTTATGGGCTTTTGTATTTTAAATTGGTTTTCAAACCTATTAATTTCGTTATCCAATTCATAGGCTACATCTATAAAATCGGTAAAATCTAAATTACCGTTTTCTGAAATTGCCTTTTTAATAGCCGATTGAAGAGTTTTTAAAGCGCCTTTTTTTTCTTTTAAAGTAACCATTTTTAAGTTTTTTGTGGTTTAAAAATTATAAAGCAAAGATAAGGGTATTGAATGTATTATGCAATACCCTCGGTGTTAACGTTTTGTTAAATTATCAGTACTGCAAATAATACAATTAGCAATATCCATAAGGACGAACCAATAAAAAATTTTGTTAACGTCTGTTTTACTGTATCGCCGTCGGCTTCGCTATTTAAAATCATAGCGTATAAACTAATCGGAAACCAACAGCCTAAAAAGAAAATTAAAATGAATAGGTACATAACTTGTTTATTTAACGCCTTCGCTTCATTGCGACTGCATTACAAAGATAATACTATTTTTTAAATTTTAATAATAAGTAGTAGTTAATAAGTGTTAATATTTTCGCTATTTTAGTTAAAGAAATGTTAAAATCCGCCCCTGCAAAAATTTACTCAGGCAAGGCGGAGCCTTGCCGGAGCGAAATTCGCTAGCGGATTGATTCGGACAAAATCCAGGATTTATAGGTAGCTATTATTTGAGGGGTTGAGCCGTAACTCAACCCCGAATTTCCGTTCTACAATCGGTTGTATTGAGACTTTGCGACTCTTAGCTGACCTTCTGTTAGAACATCCTTAGCCCACCTCTTGAAGGAAGCAAAGTTCACCACGGTATCTATGTCCCTACCGTTCTGGGTTACTCTAACTTTTTTTCCTAGTACAGAAGCTGAGAAAATGATTCTGATACCGTTCGATTCTAAAATGGTGCTTTTCATGGTACTTGTTTTTACGTTTAAGTGATTAATTAATTGCTTTTGATTGCATTACAAAGATAAACAAAAAAGTAATAAGTAGTAGTTAATAAGTGTTAATATTTTTGCTATTTTAGTTAAAGAAATGTTAAGATCCGCCGCTGCAAAAATTTACTCAGGCAAGGCGGAGCCTTGCCGGAGCGAAATTCGCTCTGACAAGGGTCCTTAAGTTTCCTTAGTTGCACTCACATTTTATGCGTAGTGTATTTAAGTCGACTTTGATACTGTTATACTCAAGGTCAATTCCATAGTACTTAACCGTTTCTTTAATCAAAGAATCCGTTTTGGTGAACGTTCCAGGCATCTCCCATGACCGCGTACCTACTTTTTCTAAGTACTCCGTTTTGCCTCCGTTTGACTGTGGAACGCATACATAAACATAAATGCTAATGATTATTAATTTGCCTAACATGATATATAATTTAAAGTGTTAAAAATTTGTTAAAGTAGGGTAGGCTTTCGCCTACCCTTTTTGGTTTACTTTGCGCTTAGGAATTGCCATGTTGGATTTTCCTCGAATGTAGCGATACCGTTTTTTTGTTCGTTATCTTTGCGCGTTTTGAGCATTTTTTCTAAGGTACGAACCCATTTTGAATATGTCCAAACTTTATTTTTACGAATCGATACCGTAAAACCACCTACTTTTAATAGAGTTAAGTTTTGGGACTGTAAACCTTCAATGATTTCAGCGCGAAGCGTTTTTTCCCTTGCTTCTAAAATTGATTTTGCAGCCAATACCTCTTTTAATTCAACTGCAACACTTTCTAAATTTTTCATAACTTTGTTTTTTAATGCTCTCGCTTCATTGCGATTGCATTACAAATATACAACAAGATTTTTATATTTCATAACTTTTAGCAAATAAATTTCAATATTTTTTAAAATTGATCCGCAAAAAATTTGCTCGGGCTTCCTGTTAGTCAGCCCTAGCAAAATTCGTTCGCTTCCGTTCGCTTCCGTTTGGGCATAAAAAAACCCCGGTCGTTTTCGGCCGGGGCTGTTTGGTTTTAGAACTCTTGCCACATTTCTTGAGTGACGTCCTGCATTTCTTGTACCCATATATCGAATAAGGGGTGTTGAGATTCGTCGAACTGTTCCCATTGTTCCTTTTGGTACATCCCCTCCCAAAACTCAGATTCTTCAGGTAGTGCATCTATTTGTTGAGGGAAAAACTTTTCGGGGTGATAAGATAACAAAGACATAAAAATTATCTCTTCTGATTTCTTTGCCCAATTTTTGAATTCTTGGATAAAAAATTCAGGACCAATTGAAATTTCTGTACCGTCCTGTAATTCTTTTTGGCATTTCCGGAACGCTTCATAGAATGCCAATTTTGTATCTTCCTGCCCAACTCCAAATCCAACATAGACTTGAGCAGTGTTTAAAATTGGGAACATGGCATTGAATATTGTCGCCACATAATTCTGATTGTTTTCCATAAGGATAAAGTATTTAAGTGATTAATTAATGACTCAAAAATACAACATAAAACTATATAATCATAACTTTTACCTAATTATTTTGCTAAAAACACCATATTTGATCCGCAAAAAAATTACTCGGGCTTTCTGTTAGTCAGCCCTAGCAAAATTTGGCGGGGATTAATCATAAACCAATCCCAGCCGTAAACTACATCTATCATCATCTATAAAAACCAATACTTCATGCAAACTAATGCTATATAAATCCAAACTAAATCATTGAATATACATTTTAAATCAATCCTATCATCTTTACTTATAATGTTTAATAATTCCTTACATATATCCCAAATGTTATTAATGACAATGATAACCAATAATAATTTAATCCAGAATGCCCAATCATGAGGAACTGCATCAATGGATAAAAATCTCATTACATGCGTTCCAAATTGGATTGCATCATTATTCAAAAGAGATGATAGACTATTCATGTTAATGTGTTTGAAATGTGATATGATAAAATGTAATGCGTTCTAATGATAAGATGAACCCCGACCGTTCTAAGCCGGGGTTCGTCCGTTCTAAATGTTTTTGATTATAGTGCCTATGATTACTAACAAAATCATTAATAACATTCCTACATAAAAAGACATGCAAATAATTTCTATATAATTATTTTTGATGTCTATTAGGATTTTTTGAGTTTTTGACATAATTTTTTGTTTAAGTGGTTAAAAATAGCCCCGCTCTGTCACCGCGGGGCTGTTGTTTTTAGGCTTCTTTTAAGCAATCCTGAATAAATTCTACAGCCGTGTTCAATAGCCTTTCTGTTGACTGTACATCAATGTTTTCAACTTCATTTGGAAAATTACCTTTTAATCTGTAAAATCCCTCTCTTATTTTTAACATAGATTCTAAGTACTTTTCCTGTGATTTTTTAGAACCAAAGTACTTTTGTTCAACCATTGTTGAAATGATTAAATTAGTCAATACTTGACTTACAATTAATGATGACATAGTAGTAAAAATTTAAGTGATTAACAATGACTCAAAAATACAACATAAAACTATATATTCCTAATATTTTGGCAATTATTTTGCTAAAAATACGATATTTGATCCGCAAAAAATTTACTCGGGCTTCCTGTTAGTCAGCCCTAGCAAAATTCGTTCGCTTCCGTTCGCTTCCGTTTGGGCATAAAAAAACCCCGAACCGTTTCCGGTCCGGGGCTTTCTGTTTGAGTGTTTTAAAAAAGTAGGGCAGCTAGGGGCTGCCTTATAAGGTGACTAATCTAACTCTTCGGCAATAAAATATCCACCATCATAATAAATAACATCATCACCTCTTGAGTAAAGCAGGTTATTAGATGAGTCAAAAATACTTCCATCTTCTTGAGGAAAGTAATCATGATTAAGCCAACGCTTAAAAACCGATAAAATTGCATCCGCCTTTGTTTCGGCGTATTCAATAGATTTACACCCCTTAAACTGTAGATCATTACCCGTGTAGCTAACTTGAAATCTCTTACTCATTTTGTTTGTTTTATAAGTGATACATAATTGCTCTCGCTTCCTTGCGATTGCCCTACAAATATACGACGCAAAACTGTATAATCATAACTTTTACCTAATTATTTTGCTAAAAACACCATATTTGATCCGCAAAAAAATTACTCGGGCTTCCTGTTAGTCAGCCCTAGCAAAATTCGTTCGCTTCCGTTCGGTTCCGTTTGGGCATAAAAAAACCCCGGACCGTTTCCGGTCCGGGGTAGTTTCAATTATAATCCTCTAGCGAGTAAGTATTCTTCGAATAGAAGTGTACCGTGAGTAGAGGAGTGGCACATGCAATCATGAATGTTAATACCTGGAGCTGGGGTAATGTGAGGGATTAAAGCCTGCTTTAGGAACCCCTTAACCGCGCCATTATAGGTGCAGTATGTTTTACCGTCTCTTTCCTCAATTTCGTAGGTGAACTGGCTCCACGCCGTGTAGATTAGCATGTAGCCCTCTTTCCAGATTATCTCCGCATAAGAGTTGGTAAACTCTAAGTCTACCATTCTAGCTTTGTTTCTGTAAGGCACGCCATTTTCATCGTGTGCCATTTCAAAATCAGAGTATTTGTCAGATTGGCAATACTCTAATAGGTCTGCAATTGATTGAGAAATTTCAAATGTGATTTTCATAACGGAAAATATTTAAGTGATTAACAATGACTCAAAAATACAACATAAAACTATATATTCCTAATATTTTGGCAATTATTTTGCTAAAAATACGATATTTGATCCGCAAAAAATTTACTCGGGCTTCCTGTTAGTCAGCCCTAGCAAAATTCGTTCGCTTCCGTTCGCTTCCGTTTGGGCATAAAAAAACCCCGAACCGTTTCCGGTCCGGGGCTTTCTGTTTGAGTGTTTTAAAAAAGTAGGGCAGCTAGGGGCTGCCTTATAAGGTGACTAATCTAACTCTTCGGCAATAAAATATCCACCATCATAATAAATAACATCATCACCTCTTGAGTAAAGCAGGTTATTAGATGAGTCAAAAATACTTCCATCTTCTTGAGGAAAGTAATCATGATTAAGCCAACGCTTAAAAACCGATAAAATTGCATCCGCCTTTGTTTCGGCGTATTCAATAGATTTACACCCCTTAAACTGTAGATCATTACCCGTGTAGCTAACTTGAAATCTCTTACTCATTTTGTTTGTTTTATAAGTGATACATAATTGCTCTCGCTTCCTTGCGATTGCCCTACAAATATACGACGCAAAACTGTATAATCATAACTTTTACCTAATTATTTTGCTAAAAACACCATATTTGATCCGCAAAAAAATTACTCGGGCTTCCTGTTAGTCAGCCCAATTGAAATACGCTAGACCTCTCCGGCTACGTTCCATTGAATAAGAGAGAGCCTCCGTCCGTTTCCGTCCGGAGGCTTCCGTTCTACTCTTCTTCCTCTTCGTCTTCTTCTATTTCGTCCTCAATCTCTGATAGGAGTTCGTTTAACTCTAGGTCGTTTGACCATTGCTCTAAGATTCCTAAGTCTAGGTTTATGCCTAGGAACTCTTCAAAATTTGTGAATGTCATTTTGTTTAGATTTAAGTGGTTAAAAATAGCCCCGCTCTGTCACCGCGGGGCTTGTTAGATTTACTTGTTAAGGTTTAGGACAAATACTTGTTTATCCTCTACAGAGGTAATGAATATAGGCCAGTCCTTGTGAAAACGATCCGGGTGTGCGAGGTAACGTCTTTCAGCAACATCGAATCTTTTTGTGGCTTTCATCCATTTTTGGCGGTTTGCCAAAATTTGAGAAATAAATACTCCATCATTCTCGATAATGTGAATGCCGTTATATACGCATTCAGTAAATAGGGCGCTTTTGCCTTCAACCTCAAGATAATAAGGTAAATTAAAAAAAACAGAATTCCTCATAAGTGAAAAAGTTTAAGTAATTAATTATGACTCGAAGATACAACCAGTTAAGCTATATTCCTAATATTTTGGCAATTATTTTACCAAAAGCATCATATTTGATCCGCAAAAAAATTACTCGGGCTTCCTGTTAGTCAGCCCAATTGAAATACGCTAGCCCTCTCTAGCTACGTTCCATTGAATAAGAGAGAGCCTCCGTCCGTTTCCGTCCGGAGGCTTCCGTTCTACTCTTCTTCCTCTTCGTCCTCTTCCTCTTGTCCCTCAATTAATTCACATACTAAGAGGTCCGCCTCATAGTCATCAAGTAACTCCTCGGTTACTAAGGTTCTTAAAAACTCTTCGTGGCTCATAATTTTTTGTTTAAGTGGTTAAAAATAGCCCCGCTCTGTCACCGCGGGGCTTTCGATTAATTTTTTGAGTTCAGCATTTTCAACTCTCTTTTTGTACATTTTCTCCATTTCCCTTCCATAAGGAGAAATCTTTTTGCAATTTCAGAGAAATTTTCAAAGACTTTTACGTCTTCTTTTCTTTCTGGGTGTTGCAAATACCCAATAGTTTTGCAATTCTCATCATCGTAAAATTTAACGATGACCTCAACAACATACTTTTGTTTATTGGCTCCAGGGAATTTAGCCAAAACCACATAAAATGGATTTTCCATAAGTGAAAAAGTTTAAGTAATTAATTATGACTCGAAGATACAACCAGTTAAGCTATATTCCTAATATTTTGGCAATTATTTTACCAAAAGCACCATATTTGATCCCCAAAAAATTTACTCGGGCTTCCTGTTAGTCAGCCCGATTGAAATACGCTAGCCCTTTCTAGCTACGTTCCGGTAAATAAGAGAGAGCCTCCGTCCGTTTCCGTCCGAAGGCTTCCGTTTGTTAATCAAACATACTTTCCCAAACTATATCGTACTGTTCTACTATTTCCTCGTATTGTGAGTCATAGTCTAACTCGTTCCATTTGGTAGCATCTCCTTCAATTTTAAGGACCTTGAAATCTCTAGACCTTACTGTTATTTTTGCTTTACCGTAACGAAAGCTAAAAAAATCAAAACCAAAATCTACTCTCATTTTTTTTTAAATTTAAGTGGTTAAAAATAGCCCCGCGTTTTACCGCGGGGCCTTTTTCTAGCATTTAGAGTAGAACAAGTGAAAACTTGAACGCTCTTCTGGTGTTGCCAAGATAGCTTCTGTCTTTCGTATGTCATCAGGAGCATCACCTATGGCATACTTTTCAACTGAAACATAAATCATACCTTCGCGAGTAATACCCGCCCATTTGCCAGTTTTCAACTGAACAAATTTTGAAGCCTTAACTTCAGAAAACTTTACTTCGTACATAACAAAATATTTAAGTGGTTAACAATGACTCAAAAATACAACCAGTTACTGTATATTCCTAATATTTTGTCAATTATTTTGCTAAAAATACGATATTTGATCCGCAAAAAATTTACTCGGGCTTCCTGTTAGTCATCCCTATCAAAATTCGTTCGGTCCGTCTTTTATATGGGTCTGTCCGTCGGTGCCGTTCTATTGTGCTGTTCTGTTTGTTTTTTTGCGGGGAACTATCATATAATCTAACATACATTTTAATATCTAACATCCAGCATACACTAATCATCTATCATAACATATCTATCTCAATACACATCTAATCATCATTTAAATTACATCTTACTATAACATCTATCATAACATCTAAACTACATTATACTATATCATCTTATATAACATCTATCATACATTCTTATTATTCATTCTATATACATTATCTTATATATACATCTAATAATACATCTATCTAACATACATCTAATATACAACATTTATATTACATATCCTAATATCTATCTATATAACATTAAATAAAAAATATAATATCTAATATACATCTATCTATCATCTAATATAACATCATTTAATCTATATAACATCTATACAACATAAGGTATATCATTTAATCTATATAACATCTAATATACATCTAATATACATGGTACATATCTTATCAGGCAATTCATTATATGTTTTATTATATCCTATTCATCTATCATCTATCTATCATCTATTGTATCATGTGTATCTAATGTATCTAATGTGTGTGATGTATGTAGTGTGTGTGATGTAATTGGGCCCCGCGATATTGTCCTGTCTATTGTATGCCTGTCTAATGGTCTCTCTAATGCACTATCTATTGTATGCCTGTCTATTGTATGTGTGTGTCGTTGGGTGCCCCCCCCACTTCATCGGGCGAAGCCCGGATCTAATCGAGGTTAGAGCCGGGCAAAAAAAAACCCCGAACCGTCACCGGCCGGGGTTTCTGTTTAGTTTGGATAGGTAGGTGGCACACCCTCCCATGACCCGCTAAGGTCTAGTTTATTTACTAACCATTGAGCTAACTTATTATTGTTTACCGCTGACTTAGGCAACCATACCAGTCTATTTAATTTTACCGCGCCGCCCCAATGAATATCTATATGAAGGATCTCACATTGGTATGCTTTCTCTGTTTCCTTTTGCACATAGGCGGCGAAGAAAGCGCCGTTTCTTTTAAACTCAATCGTAATCATAATATAAAATTTAAGTGATTAAAAAATTTACGCGTTGTTGGTATGCGCGCCCCACCGACTTTTTATAGAGGTATTCCCTCTATTTCTGTTATTTGGTAATATATTTTACCAAAAAACTCAACTTTTTTATAAGAATTCACATATTTATGTGGATTCTTATTAATAGCGTTTACTGCACATTTGCGGTAAACATAAAATTTCACATTGTAAAGCATAACTAAAAATTTAAAAAGGTTAATGATTTTTTTAAGCGTGATTTATGCAATAGATTAAACAGTCCAATTCAATGGCAAATAGGATAACTTGTAAATATAACCAAAAAAATAGTAAAGTAGTATTTCGTTTATTTGGGTCTGTTTTTATGACCTTATCAATCCATATTATGAAATAGCCCAAAGATAGTAAAATCATTGTTATAGAGGCTAATAAGGACCAAAAAAGTTGTTCGTGTGTTAATGATGTTAATAAGTTAAACATAGCTAAAAAATTTAAAAGATTAAAAAGTGGTTAAAATTACGCGTTTTAAGTATGCGCGCCCCACTGTTTTTTTTAGAAAGTACCGTGTAAACCGGCGTTAGCCGTGTCTACAAATTTGCATACTACATAAAAAAGAGTAGCAAATAAAGCTAAAATAATAACGATACATACAATTTTTTGTGAAGTTTTCATAACGAAAATTTAAAGGTTAAAAAGATAATTAATTTGTTAGTGCAAATCTAAAAACTTTTTTTGAAAGTAAAAACTATTTGCAAAGTTTTTTTAATTTTTTTTATTCCATACTTTACTTTATTTATGTTCCTCACATTGTAAGTAAAGCATTTTTCAGTCTTTCAAATATACGCGCTAAACTTTTTTAGTGCGTCGTACTTCGTAACCGATTAAGTACACCACAAATATCGGTTTTCAGATATTGGCTGTCAAGCATTAGGCTAAAAAAATTTTCAAAAAAAGGACCGATCCGCCAAAACCCGCATGGTTATTGGGTTCTAGCCTCCTGGATATTTTCGATAAGCTACAAAAAACGCAAATTTAACGTGCGCAAATATACCTCTTTTCATATCGAGGTCCATTTTTTTCCCTACTAGTTATTTATATACCATTTGAAGTAACTTACTAGGCAACCTATTAATTATCAGGCTTTTACGATTTTCCCTATACAGTTTCGGCACTTCTCCGGAATCAATATTTAAAAAACCGGCGGGAAAAAAAATTACCACAGATGTCTTTTGGAATCCATATAACATGAGACATACATCAAATAAAAATGACAAGATACATGAAATAGAAATTAAAAATAACATGAACTCAAAATGAAAATAAGATTTAAAATAACATGAAATATTAAATGAAAAAAGGATGAAAAATAACATTTAAGAAAGCATGAAATATAACTTTAAAAACAATGATAAGTAAATGTAGAGAAAATGTATAAAATGAAATGATGATAATATGTAAAATGAAATGAAATGAAAAAAGTGATGTCTCTAAATGTACTTATATGAGAGAAGCAACATGAAAAAATAATGATATGAAGAAGACTCCGAAAATGTTAATGAAGGAAGATGAGATAAAGATGTTTGAGGATGTAGTGAGGAATTGCGGTTTTTATTTTGAATTTGGATGCGGGGGGAGTACTTTTCGGGCGTGTGAGTTAGGGGCAAAGAAGATTGTTTCCGTAGAGTCTCAAAAAATGTGGATAGATGAGATTAAGCAGTATGAGCAAGTAAAGGTCCACCCAGATATAACTTTCCTGGCTATTGATATTAATGCTGGAGATATGGGTAGGCCGATAAATAATACCAAGCAAAACAACTTTCCTTTGTATTCTTCTGCTATTGACAACTACAAAAACATTGATGTTGTATTAGTTGACGGTAGATTTCGTGTAGCATGTGCCTGTAAAGCTGTCATAAATCGCGTACAATCAATTTTAATACACGACTTTACTAATCGGGCTCACTACCACGATATCCTTCCTTATATTGAGATTATAAAGCAAACTGGTACATTAATCCAGGCCCGGCCGAAGAGTGATATTAACATGCAGGATTTAGAAAAATTATATGAAAATTACAAACTAAACCCAAGTTAAAAATGAAAAAAGTATTTAGTATTATTTCTTTGTTTTTTTTCTTTTTTTCGCTACATGCACAAAAAGAAAATCCGGTATCTATATTTTTCAAAGATGAATTTTTTTCGTTAATTGAAGAAGAGGTACAACATGTAAAATATATGATGATAAACAAAAGCCAGGTAGATTATATTTTTGAGTCGAAGCCTGATAGTGTTTCCATTATTTTACCTACTCCAAAAAGAAAAGAGATTATAGATTTGGAGAGAATTGATTTATTTACGGATAGCGCGAGTATATATACAAGTTCTGGAAAATCCCATAAACCTACTTGTTTAGTTTACTATGGAAAAGTGCGAGGAGATGATGGAGGATTTGCTAGTGTTGTTATAGATAAAGACGTTTTCTACTCTCATATTATGGGTGATGGCCAAGGATGGATTTTTTCTTCTGTAGATGGATTGCTTTACGGAACGTGGAATCAAGAAAATTACAAAGATACTACAAATTTTAAGTGTGTTATGTTAGATAGGGAGGGGAGTGTAATTACGAATGAAGTAAATAAAAAGGTAGGTACTCCTGTAGATAAATTAATAACCATGTATATTGAAGCTGATTATGGCATGTATACTAAGCTAGGTAGTGCTAAAAAAGTAATTAGTTTTATAGAGAATGTATTTGCGCAAACTTTTATACTGTACAAGAATGAAAAAATAAACATAAAAATAAACAGGTTAAAAATATGGGATACTCCTAGTGGGTATACTTATAATAGTTATGAGATGTTATTTAGTTTTGGTTATCAAATGAGAAAACAACCTTTGACAGAAACCTTTGGAAAATTAGTATCTCTTGAAGGATCTTTTGGTGTTGCGTGGTTGAATTCATTATGTGATGATCCTTTTTATAGAACTAGTTATTCTGGATTAACGGAGAATACCTTACCTTATCCGAATTATTCTTGGAACTCTCACGTAATGACACATGAAATTGGGCATAACATAGGTTCTCCGCACACACAATCATGTTCTTGGAATGGAAATAATACTGCGCTTGATGGTTGTTGGTTTATAGAGCCTACCGGTCCTGTTCCCTGCAAAACTCCTGAAATTACCCCATACACAAAAGGGACTATAATGTCTTACTGTCACTTAAATCTAAATGTAGGAGTAGATTATAAATGGGGCTTTGGATTGCAGCCCGGAAATTTAATACGCCAAAAAGTATCTTTCGCTAATTGTCTAGAAAAATATTTGCCTGAAAGTAAAGAATGTCCGGGTAAAGATTCTTCTTACACAAAGATAAATATAAAAATTTCTGCGAATAAATTTTTTGAGGATTTTTACTATTCTATAAAACAAAACAATAAAATAGTATTAGAGTATAATCCAAATCAAAAGAGGTTAACACAAGATACTTCGGTTTGTATTTTAAAAGACTCCTGTTTTACTTTGACTATAAGACATATGGCTAAGCCTCCTTTTGTGAATAAAATAAACTTTTCTATACATCATGATTCTATTGTTATTTATGAAATATCTAATGTATACAGAACAAATGATTCAATAAAATTATGTCTTAATAATCAAACTGTAAAAAAAATAAATCAAAATCTTTTACCTCTGTCCAAAGATAATATAATGTACAATGATTGGATGAATGATGAAATGCAAATTGATAGATGGAACATGTTTTTGAATTTTAATGACATGCTATTTACAGATTTATTTAGCGAATGGAAACTATATAATCTTAACGGTGTTTTAGTGGGATCCGGTAATAGTATTAATGACTTAAATGATAAACAAAGAAAATTAGCAACAGGAATTTATATTTTATTAGGAAATAATAAATACTATAAGAAAATTTTTATATCAAACAATACAATTAAATAATAATGTTTGACTGTATACTTCTTTTTACATTTCAAGTATTTTTTAACATTTTAAAGACATTAGAAATAAGATATACATATAATAATCAAATTACTAAATCTTTGATAAATACCATTATGATAAACGTAATATCTTTAGCATCATTATATTTTTCTATTGATGCTTTAATACAAGGAAATTTATACATGATAGCATCCTATATCTTGGGTAGCTTTAGTGGAAAATTTATTAGCATGAAGTATATGAATAATAAAAAAATGTAGAATAGTTTAAAAAAATGCTTGTAATTGTACTATAAGTACATATTTATGCTAAAAAATAAACTAATGAAAATTTATTTGACTATACTGCTATTGTTAGCTAGTACTTTACTCCTTAGTCAAGAGTATAAAGATTCTATATCAATTAACTACGGGCCCTGGGGAGTTTACCGAGACGGTGTATATACCTATGGAGGAAAAGTCATGAAAAATAAAGAAAGTTTTATATACGAGTTAATGAGCAATTTATACATAGATAGAGACAACAGAATTATAACAGAATACGATTTTATCTATTGTTATTCTTTATGGAATGGCAATTTTTACATCAGAGATAAAACTTTTGTGTACTTTGATTTCTTTAAGTTAAGTGTAAGAAAAGAAATAAAATCTTGGATAAAGAGAAAAAAACTTGCGCGGTAAACTTTTTTTTCTTATATTTGTTGAAATATTACGATGAATAAAGAAAATAACGCGAAAGAAAACCTTTTATCTTCGGGAAAAGTTTTTAAGGTAAAAATACTTTTACAAGAAAGTATTATATATACTACTGTAATAAATAAAAAAGCGGGATAGTGTAATGGTTAACACATAGGACTCATGATCCTATACTGCTAGTTCGACTCCAGCTCCCGCTACTAATTCTTTTTCGATTTCCTCTCAAACAAAGTAATATTTTATAACATAACTCACACGTAATATGTGAGCATACTAAAAATTTTTTATAACAAAACAAAATCTTTAAAAATGAAAAAGGACTCTTTAGAACAAGTTGTTAAATTTCAAAAAATGTTAGGTCGACATGAAGAAAAATCTGTGGAACATGTACAAAATGCTTTATCTTTGTTTATGGACGAAGTCGCAGAATTTATAGATGAATTTGTTGTACTTGATGAAAGCGATTTACAAGATAATGTAGATTTTGATATATTAGACCGCAGAAATATTGCTAAAGAGTCTATAGATATTATTTACACATTAGTAGGTATATTAGAGATAATGAATATACCTGTTGTTGAATCTTTGCAGAGAGTAAATGAAAGTAATTTTTCTAAGTTTTTACCTTCAAAAACTATGGCGGAATCTCAAGTTTTAGCAGTAAGAAAAAAGTATCAAATGATTGAAGGAGGAGAAACTGTAGATGTTAAATCTGTAAATTTTGAGGGGGAAGATTATTTTTATTTATCTAGAACCTCTGATGGTAAAATGTTGAAACCTATGTCTTATGAAGAAGCCGATATGTCTCACATCGATTCTCCGGGAATTGAAAGAGTGTAAAAATGGGAGAAAAAATGGAAACCTATGTGAGGGAAAATAAAAAATTGCCGATATATCTAGGTTTGGCTATTGTTATATCCTTTCTTTTAGGGTCTTTATCAAGCCATAATTCTTTTCCTAGTTATGATAAACATGAAATATTTTCCGGGGGTTCTATTGAATATGTTGTGAAATATGTATATGATACCGTGTATGTAGAAAAATCGTCTTACAAGATAATTAAAGATACGGTGTATATAGAAAATAAAGTAAATATGGTAAAGGACGGAGTTGCGGTTAAACCTAACAAATCCGTTCCTTTTACTATTCCTTTTACAACATTTTCATCTAGATCTCATGGTCACGATTTTAAAGAATATACTCATACTGAGGCTATAGAGTATTTACAGAATAAAGGATTTAGAAATCTAAATGGACTTAGTCTAACGACTTTACGTAGAATAAACTTACTTTATAATTATGACTCTCTTCTATATGCCGTACATCATATGACAGATTTTCCTGTATCATTTATTTATGCGTACTTTATATTAGAAGCTACTTCAGCAGGGGTAGAAACAGATTTATGGAGGTTATACGGCAATCCTGGAGGAGTGAAGAAATTGGGTAATCATAACTGGATTAATTTAAAAACAGTTGAGTACATTAAAGGCCGTAGAAGAACTGTAAAACAAAAATTCTTCTCCGCTAAAAATACCGAAGAAGGTCTTAAAGTATGGGCATCCGTTTTTAATGCTAATAGATATGAGAAGTGTAAAAAAACAGATTATAGTCTTCCTCAAATGCAAATTTACAGAAACTTATGTAAATGTATGATGAAGTCCGGATATCATACAAGTCCTGATTATGAAATTAGAGCTGAGTATATGAAAGAATATTGGGATTTTAAAAAATTATATTTTCCTAAAAGATTAAAATAATTTTGCCCTATACTATTTATTTAAAAATGAAGATATGAACCAAAAAGTAATTGAACAAATGAAGGAATCTCTAGCTGAGTATGAAATGCTAGATTTAGGTGTAAATAAACTTGAAGATAAGGATATGTTCAGAGAAATTCTGAAAATTTTCTTTAGGAACATGGATAAAACAATTTTCAAAACAGACAAACAAGGAAATGTTTTATTTAATGATGAGGGTGAGGAAATAATTAACTGGTTTGAATTAGTTAAACTTGTTTTATTTAGTTTATCAAAATTAATTGGTAATTATATGGCCCTCAAAAAAATTGCTCAAGTAAAAAAATTATTATGAAATTTTCCGTATCTGATTTACAATTCGCACAAAGAGTTAATTTTGATCTATTAGCCAAGTATTTTAATGCTTTAGGAGAAAACCATGATATTATCCTTCCGCCACCGCCTACTCCTATTTACGCAACATTACAATCTAGTATATTATCAAATGGTAACTGGGGATATTCGTTTTTGAAAACTGATTTTATTGCTGAAAAAATAAAAAAGGGTGAGAAACCTTCTCGTAAAATATTGTATTGTGTTGTCGATACCATGGCGTATCCAAATCACAATGATTTATTATCGGGCAATCAATTTGTTCCAAAAAAGTTTTGCTTGGATCACACTACGGATAAAACCGGAATCGATGGTCATGGACATGGTCACCACGTTTCAGGTACTATTATGGGGAAACATCCTAATGGATTCCCGCTTGGTCTTGCCTATGTTAAAGACGTACCTACCGAAGATCTTATTATGGCACAAAAGGGATTAAATTCCAATGGTTCTGGCGCATCCGATTGGCTAGTAAACGCAATTTTACATGCGGCTAATGTATGGGAAACGGAGTATAAAAAACTAGGTTATTTGCTTGTTTACAATTTCTCTTGGGGAGGCGGGAGCGAAACTCCGGCAATATCAAGAGCAATTGAGCAAGTTATTGCTAGAGGAGCCTTTGTAAATGCTGCTGCCGGTAACGACGGTAGCGGAGTGGTAGGTTGGCCTGCTGCTCATAAGGAAGTAATTTCTTGGGCGGCTTGTGATCAATCAGGTAGAAGAGCTAATTTTTCTCAATATGGAAATGAATTAGAGGCAATAGCTCCAGGTGTTTCTATCTGGTCTACCTTTAAAGACCCTAATAGTTATGTTTCTTGGGATGGTACAAGCATGGCTACTCCACACGGAACCGCTGCCATGGGACATGTTCTTAAGTGGTATCCAGAAATAAAAACTCAAGCAGATTTAATTTCCTTCTTAGCAACCAATAGCACTGATGGGGGAGTTGAGGGCAAAGATATTGAGTACGGTTTCGGTTATCCTATGCTAGATAAAATGCTATCTAAGAAAACTATCATACCAGAACCAGTTAAACCTCCTGTAGAAGCTGAGGAGCCAGTAATTCCTAGTCCGGAAGCTAGGACTTCATTTAGAAATCTTACCATAGAAATAGATGCTACACAATCGTTATTATGGAAAGTGCAGCATCCTTGGAATGATAAAAAAATAAACGCATTATTATATAATATTAACAAATTGTCTCTTCCGGAAAAAGATAAATTAAATAATCCTAGAATTTATAAAAAAATATATATAAACAAAGTATTTTTTAAAGTTAAAAGCATGTTAAATTATGATGTAGCATTGAATTATTATAAAGAATATCTAGATTCATTCTTTAATAATCATTGTGTTTTTGTTAACAATGGTTCGGATGTTCATGATGTTCTTGCTTTTATATCTTTATCACTACAAAATTTAAAAGTTAATATAGAAACAATTCAAGCTGTAGATGAAAAAGGAAATAAAATAATTTATACTATCAAATAATTACCTATAAGGCAATCCTCCTAACCAAAGAACCAAAGACTTTCTAGTACCAAATTCAATAGGAGTAACGCGATGTAACATAAAGGATGGGAAGATTACAACCCGTCCTTTATTTTTTGGTATGATTGTATCATGTTTTCCGTATTTTAAAACTAAGTCTCCTCCGGAATAATCTTCTGGTCCTGTTAATTGAACTACAATTGATATTTTTCTAAAACAAACAGGAGGTACTCCTCCGCAATCTATATGCCAATCGTACATTCCTGAATCAGCGCTATCGTATATAGTGTATTGTATATTTTCTACACTGTCTCCTATGTTAAAGTTCCACATAATATTATTTGCCTCATCAGCAAATTTAAATAGCTTCTCATACAACCAATTGCTTTCATCGGTTATAGGAAGCCATTTTATAGTACTTCTTCTATATTCTGTAATATCTTCCGGAGATCCTAGTACGGATGCATTTTGAGAAGCTACTTTTGAAGCTATGTTCTCTACTGATTCTAATTCTAGATCAGTGAATCCAGAAGAAAATGTATAATAATTTGTTAAGTTTGGAACAAATTGTTTGAAACCTATTGCCATATTATCCTAGTATTACTTTTTTATTTTCTGTTAATGTAAATGTTTTTTTAATTCTATCAATATATTCTTCGGTAACATATACGGCAATCCAATCTGAACTACTTTCTTCAGATAAAACAATAAAGTCTTTTTCTAATATGCAATCTGTTACAGTAATGTCATTATTTACTTTTTCTACATCCTGTCTTTTAACCCAAATCTGTTTCATTTTCTTCTGTTTTTAAATTTTCTGTATTTTTTATAAGATAGTCCTGTATAGCAGATACTACTCCAGTTTTTTTTCTTTTAGACTCTTCTAAAATACTTGTTATATATATAATATCATATTCTAAACGACCCAGTTCTAAATACAAATGGTCTAATAAATTTTCTTTTTTTTCGCTCATTTTAAAACTTCGTAGTTTTCTAAAAATTTATCTATTCTTTCTTGAACTTCGGAAAAATCTGGATTAATTTTATTGGAGATAAGATATTTTTCTAGTTTCTCTCTTTTTCTCGGGAATTCACTCCTGTTATTCAAGTAAATATTAAACAAATATTCGTTGTAATAAGTTTTGTAATCTTCTGTATTTTCAGCTGAATTGTATAAAATACTTTCGCTCCATTCTAATGAAATCATAATTAAAAGTTTTTGGGTCCTATTAAATTTCCTACATTTATATAATAACAGTTATAGCATAGAACTCTTATATTATCTATTTTTTGATTGTCGCTATTTCCATCTTTATAATCAAGTAATAAAGCGCTAGTATCATCCGACAACCGTTTTTCTTCAAATCCACAAAGACAGCATTTTTCTTTTACTAGTCCGGACATAAAGAGTCTTTTCTTGAAGTAAGTTTTATTACGAGATATTTTTTTTCCCTCTAATACTTCTTTCAAATCACTAAAAAAATCTGATGCTTTAGGAGATCTAACAATACCTACACCTTTTTTATTATTAGAAATCTCGTACCAAGTTAATCCATTTTCAGGATTTTTGTATATTGATGCATATTTTTTAAATGTTGCAGGAGATACTCTTAAGAACTTTGCTGCTTGCGCAGATGACCTTGTGTTTTCTATTGCATATCTAACTTCGGACTCACTAAGATTAATTTGAGGTCTTCCGCTAGGATTAAAAGATTTTCTTTGAAACAGGCCCATTATATATTAGTTACGATTAATTCAAAATTTAATTTATCTAATAAAAGTTCTTCGCATAACTCGTAGGCTAAATCAGCATCGACAATTGTTTTAAAATCTACTTTCTTATTTTTATATAATATAGTAGCTAATTGCTCAGCTTGTGTAGAAGTTATACCTAAAAAATTATAAAAACTTTTTACGTAGTATTCATAATCATAACCGCATTCAAAAACTGTTATCTTGTATTTGAATTCATCATCTTTTTTTATCCATTCATCAGGTAATGTAACATTGGATATATCATTAGGAATATCATCTATAGCATCCATGAAATTATCATATTCTTTTGATGATAATAAAGAATTTGTATTAGGATCTACTAAATACATGAAAACTTTTTCTAATGATAAAATCCACTTTAATTTATACATGTTTCATTTTTTTTAGAGCATTTTTAATTACAATACATTTAGTAAAATCATTAGTTTTTTCAAAGTAGGATAACATTTTTTCAGATATGTCTATTTTTTGTTTTTTAGTAGCTTTCTCCGACCAATTAGAGAAATTATTTTTTGATGTGATATCATATATTAAATTCATTGCTGCATCTTCATAATCACGTATCTGAGCCATCTTCTTTAGATTTTTGAGGTGCTATTTGTTTTTTAGGTGTTATTTCTTGTTTTTTGGGCTCTTCTTTATCTTTGTTATTTTTTGTGTCACTAGATTTATTTTTAGGCTCTTCTACTGGTTCCACTTCTTCTTCAATAAATTCGCTTATATGCAAAGTCATAACAGGATTTTTAAGTTCTCTTCCGTTTATTTTTAACTTTGCAGGTGATAGCTCTGATGGGTCTTCGGTAAAATATCCTATTGAAAATTCGTTATCTTTAAGCAGTCTCACTATAACTCCACTATCTCCTGAGTCGTTTCTTACAATTTGATAGCCACTTTCTTCTAGAGTTGTATCTGCTCCTTGAGCTCCTAAATCTTTTACTTTAGTTTTGTCTTCTTCTTCCGGCTCTGTTTGATTTTTTGTTGTATCTTCTTCTTCTGTAAAAGTATCAAAAAATTTCTCCCATAGTGCTTTTGCCTTTTTTATGTTGAATATTTTTATTTTATCTTTTGTTCTACTTAAGGCACTATCAATACGGTTTAAAATACCTTGTGCTACTTTAGATTTATATCCTCTAGGTAAGTCTGATCTTTTCAAAGTTAAAATTGATTTAGCAGCTCTTTTAGAATCTGCAAACTCAAATTTCATACCTTGCTTCTTTACTCTCTGATCTAGCTCGGCTGTAGAAAGTGTTTTTAAATCCTTATCATTTTGTTTTAAATCAGAATCGGCCATATTATTTTATTAGGGATTCATTAATTGCAATACCTGTTATTCCTAAGGTTACTTTACCTAATTTTCTAGGGAACAGGATAAAAATGAAATCAGTGACAATACCTGATAATTTTACAGACTCTTTATAAATCATAACGGAGCCATTAGATAGTATTTCTTTTTCTTTTTTAGTGATTGTATCATGAGCTTCTTGTCCTAATATGCATTTATCAGATTGTCCTAAATGATTAGATATTGATTCAGTGCAATTCTTTACAAAAGTATCAACATAAGCCGTATTAGTTGCTAGTAATTTTCCATCTGAACTTTTTAACCACATAGGCAAAGGCAAATCTAGTGCTGAGCTTTCTAACAAAGATATTCCATTTTTTAAAACAAATATTTCTTGTTTTAGTTTTAGATTATCTTCAGAAGTCGTTGCGGTCTTAGATTCTAACTCGTGAAGTTTTTCCTCTAAATCTTCAATAATTTTATCTTGCCTTTCTAGTAGAGTATTATAATCTACAGATTTTTGCTTATTTTTATTTATCCAATAGGAAAATATGTGTCTTATACCTAGCGCACTAAGTATAGCGGTTATACCATAGAATAAATTGGTTATTTCAGGTAATTTCATTTTTTACTCTTTTTATCGGCGGCATCCATTTGCCTCACTACTTTATTTGCCCACGATTTTCCTGCATTTCCTCCCCATAATAACCCTGCAATATAACCTCTGTCTTGGGCAGGAGTTTTACCGGCGTCTACTTTTATATTTTTATTGTGCCTGCTAAAGAAATTTCTCATTCTCCTGACTGTTTCAGGACTCATTTTACTTTTATTTTTTAGGTTTGAAGCTCTCTGTACTCCAGATCCAACTCCTGCTTTTTTAGCCTGTTTTGCATTAAGCCCGCCTTTTCCTCCGGATTTTTTTCTCATTTCTAATCCCCTCTCTGCTGCTTTTGCAACGCTGTCCGGAGGAGTGAAATTTATATGGTCATATTTACCTTCTAGTATTTTAATTATATGCTCTTTGATAAAAATAATAGATTCTTTATTCATCGCATCTTCTCCATCTGTACTCCCTATATCTGGTATTGATGCATCAGATTTATTTAGCATATCAAGAGAATAAGAAGTAGACCCTATCTTAATTTTAGTTATAGCTTTATAATCAAATGGAGTTGGTTTACCTGAGGGATTATAGCCAGTCCCTCTAATTTTACCTAAATCGTCTTTAGAAGATACAGAAAGTACATTGCCGTCAACAAAAACTTTCAAAGATAAGCCAGTGTCTAAATACTGTGATAGATATTCTTTATCAAAATATAGCATAATGTTTTTTATATAAATAGTATAAAGAGAACTATAAAATATAAATAATGATTAAGACTTCTTTTTTTTCTTTCGAGCGGCCTGTGCTTGTTTCCATAACTTATCATCTGCGCTTCTAGCTCCTCCAACTCCAGTTATAAAACTATTAACTCTGCCCATAGCCCATTGGTCTTGACTAACCCCTGGTCTGTGCCCGGAATTCCAGGCTGCTTTACCTTTGTTATATACCTGCCTTAAAATACCTAGAGGAATATCCGATTTCTCTGCTTTATTTTTCAAACCTTCTTCAGAAGAGTCCTCATCAAGAGAAATTGCATCCATGTATTCAACAATTTTGTTTTTAATAATTTCTCCAAATCTCTTTTTAAAAGCACTAGTTGCGGCTCCTTGTTTAGTTTTTATCCTTTTACCGTCATCATTATAATCAGCATCCCAATCTTTTTTGTACGTGTCTTTTCCTTTGTACTTTTCAATTTCTTTTTTCATAGCTTCTTTAGACCCCATTTTACCTTTATCTTTTAGTCCTTTAAGATATTTTTTAGGTATTTTATTTTGATCTTCCATAATAATTTTTATAAGATATTATTTAATTTTTCCATTTCTAAAAAGCTTAAAACAGGTCTGTATCTATCAAAATATTCCGGGTAAATTTCTTTATATATCCTTAATTGATAGATATTATTTACTGTTATTAAATTATTTTCATAAGTTTTTGAAATAGAGTTGTCATTTTTAATATGTATTGTGCCAATGTTACTTTCATACATTCCAGGACTATAATTTTCAATAATAAATGGGAATTTTTGCAGAAAGTCAAATACCTCATTAACTTTAATCTTATCCCATTCCATGCTAATAACTATGCTATCATCTATCACTATCTGATTTACAGGAGTGTATTTATAGTTGTATCCATAAAGTCTGTCAGCTAAGTAGTATAATGTATTTGCCTGTTCTTTATCTATGTAAAACTTAATTAAATCTCTATATTTTTTATCTCCTACGATATGCAAAGAATCGGAAAAAATTTCTAAGAATCCAATAAAATCTATAAACTCCTCATCGCTTGGTTGATTCATTTCAGAAGACATGTCGACAATGATTCCAATATTATATTTTTTATTTGGAGAAATTGCATGATATTCATTTTGAAGTGGCATCCCTCCCCATTTTCTAATGAAATTTCTTGTAGATATAATGTTTTGCTTCTCCCACTCATCAGAATTTTTACCAACTTGTGTAATAGTTGGGTTGAATCTAGATCCTCTGCATGTCATGTGATATACAAATCCTTCCCATGTTTGTATAAATGTTGCTCCATTTAGCATTAATCTATTCCAAATGTCAGAATCTTCTTTTGATTGGACATAAAATAAAGAATCATGACCTCCAATTTTCAAAAATTCCTCTTTGTAAAAAGCCCATGGAGCAAATACGCCGTTTGTTGTTTTGTCTTTTTTCGAAGATTTTGTTTTCATGTTGTGAACTAATTCTATGAACTTACTCTCCATGAATGTTTCCGGCTCCGTTCCTAAATCTGATATTATTTTTTCATGTCCCGGAGGATGTAGAGGAGGTTCCACTCTAGTAAGTGAGACAATGGTTTTTTTATCTACCATGTTTTTTTCAATAGCGTCTAATGCTCCAGGAGCTAAATACATGTCGCAATGCCATATAATGCATATGTCATAAGAAGATCTTCTAACTAAAGCATCGTATAATATAGTGTGTCCCAATCTCGTATTTCCTTCATTTCGCATGACTTTTAGCATAGGATTTATTAGAGATTCACTATAAACCCAATCCCATGTACCATCAGTAGAAGCGTCATCGGCAAAGCAAATTTCAACTTCATGATTTCCCTTATTTTTCATAATAGAATCATAAGACCATTTAAAGTATTTTAAGTTGTTTCTTCCGGGTACAATAAAACTAATTTTCATTTACTAAATTATTAAGTTTGTTTATGAAACGGTTTTTGAATGCTGATTCAGAATAGTGAGAGTCATATAAATGTTTTGTTTCCTCTGAACACATTTCATAAAAACCTGGATTCGCTAGCTTTTTTATAATATCTACTGCTTGTGATGTGTTTCCTAGTCTAACTGTAGTATACGGATGTAGATTATCCTGAGTGTCAAGTCCCTCATAACCAACACAAGGAATACCTAAAAAAGAACAATTTAAAGCAAAAGTACCTGCTGCATGCGTTCGCATTAAATGTACGCCTATTTTAGCTTTAGATGCTAATTGATTAATCCACTCCATCCAAGAGCAATAAGGCAAATGTGTAATGTCGGGAATGTAGTCCTCATCTTCTTTTTTTCGACCCATAGAAGGAGCAAAGATAGGTATTAAATTATCTCCCGTAGACCATTCTTTTCTTGATGACGCAGAAACTATAAACGAATCCATACCTCCATACCAAGAACAAAAATTACCTCCTATGACAATACCTTCAGCATCTCTTCTTTTTGGAACTACGTTTTTTATGGTATCTTCAATCATAAGAGAAGGCATTACTAAACACTCTAGATTAGTTATTCCCTTATAGTATTTTTTATCTGCTGAATTATGACAAAGAATAAAGTCGCACTCTCTTAATGCGTTATAAAAATTAAACTGACCTTTTATATCATAATCTTGCCAATACCAGTTTGGACCTTCCTGCATCATAGTAACTTTATCAGCAAAATATTCTCTAATAAAATTAATTTCTAAATATGGTTTATTTTTACCGGGTATTATAATAGCTAGGTCAAACTTTTTAAAAGACGTAAACGATTCAATATACTTTTTTATTAAGTGAGAATCAGCGGGTACACTAACTGCATCTAAAGCAATCGACCAAGCTACATCTGTTCTAGCATTCTCAAAATTTCTAGGATATTTAGTAAAATTTCCTATTTCGGATATTATTGCTATGTTCATATTTATAAAACTTTGCAAATTATCCCTTCGCTGTCAACTAATACAACAGAATTAAAAACATTAAATCCGGATTCGTGGCCTATTCTATGAGTATCCTCAAGTCTACCGGAAGTTATAGCCTCATCTATAGCTTTTTTAACTCCTCTTGCTGTTGGATGTCCATAATCATCAAAGACAATATATAAGTCTTTATCCTCTTTTTTCATTCGTAAGCATCTCTCAATATCTTCTTTAACATTTGAGTAATCATGAACACAATCAATAAAACATAAATCAATGCTATCATTTATGTTTATGTATGTTTTATTTGAGTAGGCATCTCCAATAATACAAGTTATATTCTTTCTGCCCTTCGTATTTTCTATTACCTTTTTAATATTATCTTCTAGGTGATCAATAGTATATACTTTTTCAGATATGTAAGACAATACTCTAGTTGTATACCCCCAGTTAGATCCTATTTCTAAACAAACTTTTATATTTTTGTCAGAGAAAAAATCTAGTAAATCTTTCTTAAATTTGTGAGATGTAGTGTTTTTATTCTCCTTTTTATCGGGAATGTCTTTTAAAATTTCTTCGTAGTTATACATAAAGTAATCTAGTTAATTTTTCGTAAAATATTTTATTCTGATTAACAATGAAATCCCTAAAAAGGTTACATTTATAATGATATTTATCAGGATTTCTAATTATTTCCGATACTAATTTGTGTAGTTCGGAAGGGGATTTTATAAAGTTCATGTAATTTTCAGCACCAAACCAATCGATATCATAAGGATAGGTAACTATAGGACATTTAGAAAAAGCTATTTCAGAGTATCTGTTATTAATCATACCTAATTCTCTTTGGCCTTTACCTATTATGGCTACAGCACTCTTAGCTGATTTGTATAAGGAACCAATATCATCAGGAGGTAAAATGCCAACTAAATTTTCATGATTACCCCAACCTTGACCATATATAGATAATGAATCATTACCTCCAGAAAAAAATATTTCTCTTTCTAGCTTGTAAGATTCATCTGTAAGTCTATTAAATCCCATTCCCAAAAATACACATCTCTTATCATACATGGGATTGTATATTAATTCAGAATCATTTATAGCTAGAAAATAATAATTAAATGTTTCAGCGCATATGTTAGTATAAACATCATCATATAATTTTTTAGAATTAGTTATCAATTTATCGTAATATGTTCCCCATCCTTTCAAAATTCCATCGTATCCTAAAACTCCATTAGATGTAGCGCATAATATTCTATTCCTACATTTTACATTTTTTATGATATTAAATGTAGCAGCATCTAACATTTCATAATAAATAACATCAGGATTTAATTCATCTATACTATTTTTAAATTCTTCTGACATCTCTTCATTTATTTCTGACATGTTAAGTTGATGTACTGTAGTTACTTCATGTCCTCTTAAATGCAATTCTGATCCTAATGCTTGGGATAATTTATAATTACCCATAGGGAAAGGTTGATGTATGATTAATATTCTCATTCTTGAAATATAATTAATAATTCCATGTTATAAGGTTGAGATGCATATACGGAATATCCATAGGAGTTAGATAATTCTTTTATTAAGTTAATTGTTATTTTTGTATAATCGCATTTGCCATTTTGATTTGTACCGAATAAGTGAGCGTCATCAATACCTATTAAATCATTTTCCTGGGCAGTTTCAAAGATTAGTTCAAGTTCTCTAAGTAGGGGTACATCTTGTTCTCCTCTAGCGTATTTGTCGGCACCTGCGTGAGCATCTAACCAAAAACATATGGGATTCGTCCTGTCTTTTAAAAACTCTGATAGGAAAGCAGTGCTGTCGTTTTTATATAACGTTAATTTTCCATCAAAGTAAGTTTCCTTTTCAATAAAATCTGAATCTTCCGTATCGTCCGAAAGAATCTCATCATAAAATTTCCCCCTTTTTTCTATTTGCTTGAATCTATTAGAGGCAATTTTTGCAATAGAATCTCCTAACTCAACTGTGTGCCACTGAGAGAAGTCGTCTAAATTTCCAACATGCCGTAAGGTTGTAAGCGCCGTGCCTCCTTTAAAAGTTCCTGTCTCTACAAAAATTTCCGGACAAGGTCTTTTTAATTTTTCGCTTGCTATTGCATGATAAAACGATGGTAAAATGTAACCCATGATATAAATTATTTAATTAGTTTCGGTATCTGTTTGTTCATCAAAGTATAATCCGTATATATTTATCAGTAAATCAGCTATTTTGTTGTCTATTCCGTCAAGCCAATTAAATTTTCTCTCGTAGTAAATTTTTCTAACTTCATCTATGTAAGAATCTTCATAATTCGAAAGTATAAAAGCTACATCTAATTCTAAGTCTTCTTCACCATCTGAAAATTTAATTAAATCTCTGAGGGTTTTTTGAATTAATTTTAAGTTGCTTTCCATTGCTATTTAAATGTTAAGTTAAACAAATCTCTGTCAATTTTATTTTCGACATAATCTCCTAGTGTTTTCATACTATAAGAGTTATCTGATAAATCAAAATATCCATCCCAATCATCACCCTTCTCTCTCCAAAAATTCCTGCCTGTTTCCGTTTTTAGGAAATCTTCTATTTTATTTACTCTATTATTAGGATATTGATTATTAAATTCATCTATTAAGTTTCTAAAATTGCTTTGAGCTGATTCATCCGGAACAAAACCATATCTTAAATATACATAATAACCTGTAGAATTACTTCTTCTCAGGAACTCTCCTTCTATTTTTCTTATTTTATTCTGGTTTTTTAAATTAGCTATTTGTCTAACAAGTAAATTTAAATCGCCGCTAGAAATATTCTCTCCCTCGGATTTTATGGTTTGTATGGACTTATTTATCAAATTTTTAGTGTTGAAATTATACTCCGTTTCAACATAATATTTCTTAGATTCAAATAAAAAGTAAGTAGCTCCGGAACTTTTTTTGGATATAACTACTCTTTGAACATCCGATAAATCTGTATTCGGAGATATTCCGCTCATATATGCCAATAGTCTATATTCTCTTTCTACTTTTTTGTCCATAAATTTGGGATTGTCCAATTTTTTCTGCTTCTTCCAAGATATCCTTGCCTCATCATCTGATCCTCCAAAAAACATATTTTCGTCACTTTCTTTAACCGCCCTATAATTTAAAACTTTTATAGGATACTTGAATTCTTTTTTATCTACTTTAAAATCTTTTATAGAAGAAGGTTTATTATTATTTTTTACTTCTTTAGCGAGATTCTTACTTATTTTTTTCAGATTTCTTCCACTAACTTGTATTTTTTTAAGACTTTTTTCTAAATCTTTCACTATGTTTTTTAAATCTTTAGAATCCATGCTATATATTTAATTCTTTTATATAATCTTTATAAGTAAGTAACCTTTCTTGTCTATTATTTCCGTATAGAAGTTCTAAGTTTTTCTTGTTTATGTCTCTTACTATATTGTACCAATCTCCTTTTTTTTCTTGAGTGCTTTTTTGACCATCTGATTTTGACACAGCATACTTCCTCTTTTCTGGATGTTCTCTATTATGTACTTTCAAAATATTTTTTACTACATATTGAACGTAATAATTTTGCATAACTTTCATGCATTCTTGCATAAAAGCTGTATCTTCTCCGCTCAGGCCCCAAAAACCTAAAGGTATGTTAGCGCCAGCTTTTATTAATTCAGAACTTATACATAATAAACTACCATCAAATTTAGGACTATACAAGACATTAACATCAATATCAGATTCATATTTTTTATTAATCTTATCCATTTCATCTTTAGTCATGACATATCTTATAGAGTGTTTTTCTGTAAAGCACCTAGGATCTGATTTTTCATAGTATGTAGAATTCAAAAATTCTGGATGTTCTAATACCTCCCAGGAAGAATCCCACATTTTTCTATCCGCAAAAGTAATAATATATCTGTAAAATTTAGCATTATCAGATGACTTTTTTATTTTATCTAATATAGAAAAAGTATTATGAGGAACTAAGCAATCTGTTTCTCCCCAAATAACAATATCTACTTTATTAGCATAATTGTAATTCAAGTCTCTTCTGTAATTTACCATTGTATATAAATCTGAAGAATTTGGTAAATGCCCTTGTATTATTTTACAATTAGTCTCTTGCTTTAATTTATGAATAATATTCATAAATTTCCATTGAATATTTTTAGCTGTTTCTGGACTTTCGCAAGATTCGAACAAATAACATGTATTTAAAAATAAATCAATGGTTATATTTTCTTGATTTTCAATTTCTTTTACTGAATCAATAATACTATCAACTAAGTAAGGAAGCATGTCTATTTCATAAAACATAACATTTGTTCCTATAACATAGGTATAATCTAGTTTAACCATATCTTTCATTTAAAAAATTATGTGTTTCAAGCATCCAAGCACCTGGAGTTGGTTTAACTCCTCCATTAAAATGATATATCCATCCAAATCTAGTATGTAGCATATTAGAGGTTAGTACCTCAAATCTATTCATATCTTGCATATTATACTCATAAGGTAAATATACTTTTTCTATATTATGAATTTCAGATAAATAATTAAGTATAGGTTGATCTTTACCTACACCTGTACTTTGAAAATCTAAAATTTTTTTATTTTCCGTATTGTAAAAATCCTTTACTGAGTCAAAAAAAGATTTATGAGATTTGTTAAATATCATAACTCCGGAGTTAAAGTATTTGAATGGACTTAATACTTCGCTATTTGGAAAAACCAATTGATGGCAATTCTCAACGCTTCGGCAAACCCAATCCATACATCCGTAATTTCTTACTACGCCAAATTTATCTCCGACTAAATCAAATACATAAGGCATTTTAGGATGAACTATTGTGTCAGAATCTACATACAAAACTCTATTATACTCAATATCGTTTGCAGAGAGTAAATCTAAAATAAAAATTTTATTCCACTGAAAACCTAAATCAGACACTATTTCGGAATCTATGGAAAATAAGTCGACATTGTTTAAGTCACACCATTTTTTCCAAGATTTAGAGCTAATTGAATATCCTTGATTAGCGGATCTTTCGGATTTGTTAATAGCTATTTGAACAACTATGTCTTTACTCATAATTATGTTTTATTAAATCCCATGTTTTTGACATCAACTCATATCGGTCTCCTCTAGTAGGAAATCCGCTAAATAACCAAAACCATCCATATTTTATAAAAAATGGTGTAGTATTTTGTGTATTCCAATTATGACTAAGCCAATGAAATCTATTGAGATGAGTTAGCATAAACTTAGGATTAAGAGTATCTACGCTAAAAGGAATTTTGTTATCCTGAACAAAGTAATTAAATACAGGCTGATCCGTACCCCTTTTTATTTTTTCATTTTCGAGGTACATTATCTTTTCTCTATTTGTCAAGAAGAAAATTTCTAAGTCGGATAGAAAACTGTAATTGTCTTTATTAAGAAGAACATTTCCTGTACATAAATATTTTGTCAAATCAAAATCAACAGAAAACAAATCTTTATATCCATCTATCCCCTCTGTTATCCAAAATAAATTTTCTAAAGATCTATGAGCGTAAACTATTTTGGAATCTAATTTTTTATCCTCCCAGGGAGCGGGAGCATCCCATTTAATCATGCTAGATCCGTCTATTGCCCAAATCCAATTAGGGTCAATACCTTTCTCTGTTATTACTTTTTTCATATCAAACCATCTCTGCCAAGTAACTTTAGTCCCTTCGTGAAATGGTTTATAATTATCTAATTCGTAAGGAACAAAAGCAACATTATTTTTATTGCACCACCATTCCCATGTTTTTCTTGACACGTCTAAATACTTAAACCCCCCATGTTTATCGTTCATGTGAGGATTTGGATTTTTTACCCCAATCCAATACACAACATTTTGCATATATTATAGTTTGTTTTTATTTCTCATTAAATACCCTAGATATTTAGACTTAGATTTTTTCTCTAGTATATAATTTCTGTGTATTTGATTTCTAGAATTATCGCACCATTCTAAATTAGAAACTGTATTATTTGTTTTGTCTCCGTCTATATGATTTACTTGTGGGTAATTATTAGGATTTGGAATAAAAGCCATGGCTACAGCCCTATGCATTGCTACATTAAATCTTGAAATAAGTCCATCCTCTTTTGTCTCATAAGAGAATCTTATCATTAAGTAGCCGGCTGTTGTAAATGATTGGGCTAGAATTATTTCATCTAATGTATAAGACAGTTCGGAAAGAGGCTTTCCATTCTCGTTTTTTCTTTTTTGTACACATAACCTACTCATTCTTTTTACTCTTCCTAAGTTAGAAACTTGATACCATTTTTCGTAGTTAGGAAATGGTTTCCAAACCTCTCCGGGTAAATTTTCAAGACTTCTATTCTCTCTAATACTCATTTAATTTTTAACTTATTTTCTAGTTTGTGTTCTAAAAGGTCTGTATAAATAAAAATTAAAAAAATCGGGGTGAATTAAGCACCATCTAGGATTTATCCTTATTTTATCTTAAACTACCGATTCTAATTAGTAACTAATATACTATATAATAGTTATATGACAAAATGAAAAACAACATCACTCTAATAAACAAGAATTTTTTCCTGTTTGTTGAATTAATTCCCAATATTTTTTATTGGCGCTATCTTGTATATAAACATCAGGTTCATTATAAGGTAATCTATTCATATATGCTGCTTTAAAAAAATATCCTTGATTATCGGAAGTCACTCCTGCGTTATGATATATATTATACTTATACCAGTCATTTTCAGTATCAGTTGACCAAGAGAATCCTAAATTACCATGAACTATTGTGTTTTTACCTAAATTCCATGCAGTGAAAAGAATAGCCCACATATCAGCGCACCAAATTTGCAGTTCCATGTAATTCGAATCATCTTGTTTTTTTACGTTATTTATTTGCGTAATATCAGTGTATAGTTTTTCGCACTGTTCTTCCACAGATAACCAGAAAAAAGGGCTAACATCTTTCATTATATATTGAGCTCCTATATTATTTTCGTTATTTTGTTGTACTATGCTTTTGGGTATTCCACTAATATTGCACATAGCATTTAAAATATCTTGTCCTTTACTTTCTATATAATCGGAAGAAAGATACGAATTGCAATTAGAGCCATACCAGTTATTGTCTTTTAATAAATCTGTAGTAAGCCACTCATTAACAGGCCTAGTAAAAGCAATATCACAATCATGGTAGAATATAATATCATCTTTTAAGCTAGGATTCCTTAGCCAGTGTTGTTTAAGTATATTAGGTCTTATAGAAGATACATAATTTTTAGAAGTTCTAGTATCCAAGTAGAAAAAGAATTTAACATGTCTATACCTCATCAACAGTTTAAACCATTCAGTAGGGATTGTCTCAGTTTCATCTAAAGCACATACAATATTTATAGAAGCGGGATTAACACCCATTGATAGGAAATTATTAATCATTACTTCAACTTGCCATGCATAATATAGAGTGGCCGGCTGTGCGCAAACAAATTGAACAGTTTTATCTTCAGTTTGTATGGGTTCGGGCATAACCGGATTTGTATTATAGGTAGGAATTTCAGCTGCTAATGCCTGTATTTCATCTGACATAGCTTTATCTACCTCCGCCCATTTTCCTTCCGGGCAAGCATTTTCTACCGGTGAATATATCTTACCTTTAAGTAAGCATCCGCAAACACCACAATGAACCGTAGGAGATGTTTTCTTATGTTCACAGACATCACAAATTTGAATTCTAGCTTCAGCTAATTTACTTTGTTTTTCATTTGGGTTTATAGCTATACCCCAAGACTTTAAAATTTCTACTAATTTATTCATGACTATTATTACTAGTATTTAGTTACTCCGTTTAAACTTGCTAAAATGTTATAAAAATTCAATACAAAATTCTGCGGGGAATACATATCAATCAACATATTCCTCACATTGTTATTAATATCTTTAACATCATTATTGTTCAATGACAATACAACATCAATAAGATCATTTAAATCATCCCAATTATTATTACATGCAAAATAAGTCTCCCTGTCTATATACGGATTAGGATTAGTTATTACATTATTCATAAAAGGCTTAATCATTATACATCCATAATTCCATATCTCAAAATCCCTAAAACATATCTCCCCCATACCAAAAGGAGATATAGCACATTTACTTCTCATCAATACTATGTTATAATCCTCAGGAGAAAGCCTGCCAGAAACGATATTATAGGTATCATCCAATCTATCCAATGTATCCAAGCTCCGCTTTCTATGTCTGCTATAATATAAATCGTTGCGAATTCCAAAGTCATAATTCTCCTTATGATCCGCTTGATAAACTGCAAATATATCATGTTCCTTTTTTACTTCATGATTCGCGAATTGCATATAATGTGGATGATAGTACCCGAGATTATAACCAGATAAAACAATGTCATCATATCTTTTTACATCATAGGAAATCTTATCCTCCCGGCCGGCATACATGTTCCACCATTCCTTACCCAATGGAGATGGAATGCTATATACATCTTTACTATATATTTGATTCTTTATTAATTTTTCTGCATTGCTATTTTCAAATACATCATAAGATCCTAAAATAGATGGAGAATCAGAACCATCATATAGCATGAATCTTCCATCTATCTCATGTAATCTCTCTAATCCATAATCAATAGACTCCTGTAAAGACTTCGCCCGCCGGTTAATAAAACATTCATCACCTAAAATGCTTATATCCCAACTGTCTACCATATCCCCAGCAATAATAAAATCTATTCCTACATCTTTGAACAAATCTTTATACATCAAAAATCCTCTATATGTAGCCTTATTTCTACCCCTATCAACATCAACTAATCTAATACGTAACATAAGTTCAACATTTAGGAATAATCATATTATAATTTAGAATACATTTCATTTTGACTTATCTGCTTATTAATACTCTTAACATGCAATAAACACCAATTCCATTCATCAGGTATAGCAGCATAATATGAATATCCTGTAATTACTTCATGTACCTTATTCTTAAATCTAATCTTATCTAAATTCCTATATATCCTCGTTTGATAATCCGGAAAATTAATAATAGGCTTATAATAAACAACAGACCTTATATCTTTACTACTATTAATGTTATACTCCTCCTTAATCAAATTATTAATCTCAAGCAATTTATATAAATCAGAATAAATACTTATAGGCTCTAAAGTAGATTGAATAGCTATATCTTGTTTGCTAATTTTCCAATTCCAATGATTAATCCATTCTTGTGTAATGTTTTCTACAATGTTAACTCTAGGAACGGCAATCATTTCCATGTCTGCATTAATTTCCAACAATGTTTTTAAATTATACAACAAATAATCATTCAATAACTCATCTGCATCAATTTGAAAAATCCATTCACCTCTTGCATGCTTAAACAAATTATTTTTAAATGTTGCAAAATCTCCGTTCAATGGAAAATTAACATGATTTATATGTTCTGATATAGGATGATTCTTAATTACATCCAAAACATCATTAGTTACCCTGGAGGAATCCGTCTGCACAATAATTTCCGTATCTACTGCAATAACTCCCTCCAATAAAGAAAGTAAGACAAATAACTCATCTTTCTCATCACAGGCAGTAACACAATATGAAAGGTAAATGTTATCCAATTTCTTTATGTTTTGGTAAATTTAATTCATATAATTTTTCAAAAGCATTAGAAAAAGCATCCGCATTAAATTCAATACAATTATCTACATCAACTTTTCTCCTTATTATAGCATTAGGGTAATTCTTAACATCATCATCCGTAAAATCAATAATCTCACATACCTTCCAAACCATCCTCTTAGTATCCCCTTCGTCCGGAAAAATTACCGCCTTGTCTAAAGAAAATACAAAAGGATACCATACCAAGTTTTCTACATCAACGTGTCTTTTATCTATACAAATTCGGGGCAGCGTCGACTCATACTGAATCTGGGCGTCGGAGCCTAGAACTAGGCTCGAGTCTGTATAGTAGCCGCTGCCCATGCAAAGTTTTGTCAGCAATCCAGTATCTGTAAGTTCTACAATTACTTCTTGTTGTCCGGTTATAGGAGATAGTTCCTCAAAAGTTACATCAATCATTCTACTAGTTTTAGTTTTGGTAAATTAAGTTTATTTATCTTAGGTTGGTTTTGAATTTCAATTGAATCCAGAATTACTTCTAATTTATCGACCATTTTCTCAAAAGTAAAATGAGCTAACGTATGAAGTCTTTGTTTTTCCGCGTTTTCTTTATGCTTATTATATCTAGTAAAAACATCTGCAATAACTCCAGCAGAATACATATAATCGACTGTAAACCATTTAGATTCCTGTATAAACCAATCATTTAGAACTGATTTATCCACGGGCTCTAGTCGGCCGGGAAGCAGAGAACAGTATTTTGGATTTAAGAAATCAGTATGTCCCGACCAATTAGATGCTATGATAGGCTTCCCAGTTACGGAAAATTCAGCTAGAGGTCTTCCATACCCCTCTCCTTTTGTAAAGGAAATCATAGCTTTTACTTTTGGGTCGTTGTATAAATTATTCATTTCTCCATCTGTCAAATCTCCATGTAGGACATAAATGTTTGGACCAGACTCTCCGTCTAAAATAGACCTAATTTTTGATTGAATTTCATTTAAATCACCTACTGAATACTTACCTCCACTTGTTTTTAAAATTAATGCCGGTCTATTTTTGGCTGGCATTCTTTTAAATGTATCAAAAAATACTTTTATCATAGCTCCTACATTCTTTCTATCATTACCGAAAGAACCTTGCAACCAATGTCCAACAAATAGGAAACAGAAATCTTCTTTAACATGCTCTAGAATGTTCATATTTTCATCAGGATGCATTTTGTTGGTGTAAACTGTTGTGTCTACACCCTCAAATAAAATCTCTTTTCTAAGGCTATCTCTGAGCTTTAGAGTGCCTTCTAATTGATTTGTATGTTTATTTACTTTATCAAATACAGAATCATTTATAACATCAAGAGAATGTTTAGATGTTGTCAATAGCATATCCATATTGTTACATCCCTCAATCCATTTAGGAGAACACATATCTGTTTCTATCCCAGCAGTGAAACCTATGTTATATTTACCGCATTTGACAAATTCATTAGGTATTGTCAACTGAATAAAAATATCATCATTAATATCCGTTTTTGGTACGATTCTTTTTATAATTTCTGCATCAGAAGGGTTGTTTTTATCTAATCCATTAGTAGGAGTATTTCCCCATGCCGTAGAAACTATTTTTAAATCGTATTTATCCTTTAATGATATCAATGCCCATGCTATGTCTCTGCCGTGTGCCCCATATCCGGAAGCCGTATATACTGGTGCGACTAAAGTAACTTTCTTTTTCATAGAATTCCTATTGCTTTATTAGTTTTTTCTGGTTTTATTTCATGTAGTGAATATCTAGATCTCGGCTTCCAATTATCAAGAGCTAAATTGATATTTTTTATAAATCTATTACACATTTCCTCTGCTGACATTCCTACTTTCGGGTCAAGAGCATAAGCCGTTCCTTTGCTCCCTAATGCTTTTCTTTCTTCTCTAGGAATTTTGTACCAATAAAATATAGCCTCGGCCACTTCCTCAAAGGATACTCTGTCATCAAAAATATAGGGAGTTGCCGGTGAACCTTGTAGAGATCTATTGTTAGGAAATACTGGAAATGCCCATTCGCCATGCTTTCTAAAAGTTCCTGCGTGATTAGTAGGGAAATCTTTTGTAAATGTTATGTACTTTCCTTTATTGTCTATGAAACCACACTGGTCTTGTAATCCTCCTGTTACATTATTTATAATAGGGGTGCCGGCCATTAGTGCTTCAGCTCCTGAAAGACCGAATCCTTCATTAGATGCAATATTTAAAACAACATCCGCAAAATTATACCAAAAATTTAGTGTCTTTGTATCTATTTTTTTATCAGAAAAAATGACTTTTCCTTTTGGGTTTAAAGCTTTTACCGTTGCAATTAAGTCTGTACCATTTCCATCGATAGGGTCTGTATGCATGACTAAAATACATCTACTAGCTTTATCATCATCTTTTAGATATTCGCAAAACCTAGTAAAAGCTAGAATAACATCCCCCGGTTGTTTTCTTCTTATATTTCTATTATTCCAAAAAATTAAAAAATCAGTAGGCGTTTCTCTTTTAAAATCAGATATATAAGCATTGTATTCATCATATACTTTGCTACTTGGAAGAATCTTATATATGTGTTTATTATTTATTCCATGAGGAATGTAAGCAGTGTAAGTTGTATCTATATCAAAAGATTTTGGTTCGCCAGAATCTAAATCATAATATTTATATTCATTTTCTTCTAATACTACATTAACTAAATTATGAGTTTGCTTTGATATATTAAATATGAAATCACATGAAGCATAAAATTCAGAATTCCAATGTGGATATGGCAAATCGTCCCATATATTATAATACATAATAGGAATAGATGTTCTAATTTCTCTCTCCATATCATATAGCCATTCCCAAAATCTCGGGTCCGTAAAATGTAAAATCGCATCAGGCGACTCTCTAGTTATTATTTCTCTTAATTTGTGTGGATCTCCGTACCCATTATTAGGGTATATAAGCACGCTAGCGTCATCTATTCCTATTTCTTTGTTAACATCATCTGAAACATCAATAATTTTACCGGCATCAGGATTTTTTATAGCAGCTCCAATTTGAACCCAATCAAAATATTTAGCTGTACCTACTACAATTTCCCTAGACATTACTCCAATACCTGAGTTTAATCTTAAATCATCCGACAGGAGTAGAATTTTTTTCTTTTTAGGACGATTAGTTATTTTCTTTAGTTTTGGTAATTCAAAATTCATAATATATTATTTGTTTATATAATCTCTAGCTTCTTCTGGACATAAGTCAAACCTATCTTTAAATTCACAGTAATTGCAATTAAAGCAATTATTTCCTGTTAAAGCGGGATATAGGATATCTTGTCTAGCATTTCCTTGCTTATCAAAAACTTTTTTTATGAATGTTTTAAATTCGATTATAGAATTTTCTACAGACTTTTTTGACTGTGCAGGTTTAAATATCTGAACCCTGCTTACAGGGAAATCGTATCCATCTGTTATTCTTCTCACTATAGTAAATCTACAATCTATATCTTGACTATCAATATTTAGACTTTTAGCCAAAAAACTTTTGTACAACAATACTTGAGATGTTTTTATTTTGTCTTTTTTTGAATAAGAGCTCCATCCTTTTCCTGAAGTTTTTATATCGTCTATTACTAATTTATTATTTTCTTTGTCATAAAAAAGTAAATCAATAAACAAAATAAAATAAAGAGGCTCCTCGGAATCTATTATTTTTATCATCAGAGGAACCTCTACTCCCAAAAGAGACCAATTATCTCTATTGTAATATAAATTATGACTACTTCTTATATGATTTAAAATACTAACTCCTTGCTCCCAAAATTCCGTCAGTTCTAGGCTAGTAGAAAAATGCTTGCCATAATTAGTAAAATCTTTTTTATATACTTCTTTTATTCTATTTTTTAATTCTATACTAAAATCAATTTCATTTTTATTTTTAAATTTATTATTATGATTTTCGATTAAGTATTCCTGTAAAACTTCGTGGAAAGCAGTCCCAAAAGTCATGTGTATAGAAGGAGGTCTAGTACCTAGCTTTAATACATAACTCAAAAACCATTTTTTAGGACACTGACTGTACATAGAAAATTGAGAAAATGAAACATGTTTATGAGGTATTTCTTTTACTTTATTAGCAAAATCAATAGACTCCTGTAATTTTATCTTTACTTGTTCCAAAACCATTTATTGATGAGTTAAGATAATTTTTCCATGTCTATAGGATCCCCGCAAGAATCGCATATGAAAACAGGAATAGTTACTATTTTATCTTTTGTGGTTCCGGTGTATAATTTGCTAATTTTTTTAAGCATTATAACTTGTTTAAAATATTCTGATTCGCAAGAATTACAACAAATTCCATCTAATTGATCTGAAGTTATTTGTAATTTTGGAGGTTCTATAGGAGGTATATTCATATATTATTTTTAGTAAAAAACAAAGAAAATTATAAAAAGTTTTATTCTACTATAAATAGTTATATATTAATTATTTAATGTCCTTCTTGCCAATTTTTAGATATTTCTGGAGGGGCTTTTAGCGCAATGCTTAGTTTTGTTGAGTTCTCCATTATGTCTTGAACAATATTTAGCGCATCCTCTTTTCTATTTTCCTCAACTTTAAAAATTAATTGGTCGTGAATTTGAGCTACTACTAGTCCTTTTATTCCTCTTTTTATAAACTCTCTATTTATAAAAAGAGCTGATTTATTGACAATATGAGCTGCCATGGATTGTATTTGAATATTTTTAGCATTATTTAAACCATTCTTATAATCTCTATACATATCAAGAACTTCTTTTTCTCCATACTCTCTTTTTAAACTTTCTCTAAAGTCATAGTCTAAAAGTTTATCCTGATATTTTTTATAATAAAATTTAACTTTAGGCAAATGTCTTATTCTACCAGATTGACATTTTATAAATCCGTTATTTTTTACAAAATCTTCACTCTCAATCATCCATTTTTTTAATTCAGGATATGCATTTAAATACCCATCAATTAATATCTTAGCTTCTTTTACAGAAACATCAATTGTTTTACTTAAAGCATAGGCGGACATACCATAAGGAATACCTAAAGAATAACTTTTTGCTTTATTCCTAATAGTTTTATTGGCCTTCTTTAGGAAATTATTATCCTCCGGATCAGCAGAGTATTGAGTTAATTTTTCCGTATCTATAGCAATACGAGAATAAAAATCCCAATTTTTCCTAAATATTTCTCGCAACCCTTCATCTCCGCTTATATGAGCAAATATATGAGGTTCTAGACTTACATAATCACAGTCAATAAAAACAGTATTTTTGTCACATATAAAAAATGTTCTAATCATATTAGTATATTTATATACTCTAGGGTCTACCCCTTGATTAGATTCAAATGGTCTTGGAAGTTGCTGAGCGTCACTGCTATATCTCCCCGAAACTGTACCATGTTGCTGATAGTAAAAGTAATATCGGTCATTTTCACAGTTATCTAAGAATCTATCCATATAAGCTGATTTTAACTTTGTCAGCTTATTATAGGTAGTTAACTTTTTACTCCACTCATATTTATCTTCAAGTGTCTCTAAAAAACTTTCGTTAAATTGAGGTGCTCCTTTATCTGTATAAGTTATGGGTTTTTCTTTAAGAAAGTCAAAAACAAAAGAGCCTAATTGCTGCTTAGAATTTATATTTATAAGCTCATTATCATTTAATTTTTTCCAAAGATTTACTGCACAAAAAGATAAATTTTTTTTCAATTCATTTGATATTTCAGAATTCGTAAAAGATTCTCCTAAGAGATATTTTTTTATTTCTGAATCAGGTAGAGACAGCACTGATTTTTTAAGTATTTTAATTTCTCCTTTGTCATTTGTAAAATGACTTATTAATCCATATAAATTAATTAACTCCATCAGCAAAGGTCCTTTTGAGGGAATAAGGTAGTTTTCTTTTTCTTTAAAACTAGGGTATTTACTAGTAGCTGTAAAATATACCCATCGTTTAAAATCCGAAGATTGTCTTAAAGATGTATAGACTTCTTGCTTTATTTGATTTATATCATCTAATATATCTTTCTGGGCTTCTTTTATTTTTTTTATGTCCATCAAAATACCCTCCCTTTCCATGGGAACTGTTACTTCTTTATACAAAGGCATTACTTCTATGTTATAGAAAAAGTCCTCTAAATCTTCCTCTTTTAAAATTTTAGAAAATAACATAAAAATACGCATAGTTAAATCAGTATCTGCGCAGGCATATTTAGCTAAAATATCTAAATCTGCTTTATAAATCTCAAAATTATCTTGTGTTATTTGACCTCCATTTCTTTTTACAGATTCTTTCATTAAGATTTGCTCTTCGTTTGCTTCCTTATCTACGTCTAAAAAAATGTGTTTTTGAACCATCTTGCCTATTGATTTTAAAGCAAAGGGTCTTCCTAGTCCCACAGATCCTTCTTCTCTAGTTGTATGAACTAATAAAATAGTATCAGCATGTAAAGAAGGTAATAAATCTATTTCATAATTACTTAATACAATAGATGTATCATAAGAAGCATTATGCATTATTAATTTTTTACCTATCAATTTCTTAACTAATCCGATAGCTAATTTTATATTATTGTAAGATTCTATAGAAAGATTTAAAAGCTCTTGTTTTTCTACAGACCATTCGTAAGTAGGTAAATAATAAGAAAGCCCGGGTTTAAATCCAAAAGATAATCCTACTATTATATCTTTTCTAACATTTAAGCCTGTTGATTCTACGTCAAAGCTTATTATGTCATAAGAATCAATCATGTTAGATAATTCCTTTATTTTATCTATAGTATTACAAGTAGTATAATTTTTTGTTATTATCATAACCTATATAATTAAAAATCAATTTTTTGAAAAAATATATAATTATCCAAAAAAGATTTCATCTCTTCTACAGATGCATCCCTTCTTCCTGTGTTAGCAAAAACAGTAGTCAATACAATATTATCCGCATCATACCCCCTAGAATTGTCTAATCTATCTATACTAGGCTTTCTTAACTTATCCTTCATAGTAAAATCTAAAGGTATATTTAGCCAATAACAAAGACCATTCTGTTTATCTTTTAATGATTCTAAAAATTTCATGTCAACTCTTTTATCTTTAGGTTTTCTAGGTTTTCTTACACCTTTTACAAGAGTAGAAGGTGGAAGAGATTCTTTGCTAGATAAGTTACCTAATAAGCAATACTTCCAATTTTTATTATGACATTTTTTACATGTACGTCTTCTTCTACCATTTCCGGATTGATGAAAATCATTCTCTTCCTTCTCTATTCCACAGCTAATGCATACTTTCATGAAATTATTTTAATCTTTCAAATCATCAAAATCAGTCCACTTCTTATCTCTTAAAATTAATATTAAATATCCTATCAAATCGACTACATCATTTTTTCTTAATTCCTCAGAGTTTTGTATCCTTTTCAATTTATCATCGGCTCTGTATCCAAATTTATGCTTATCAGTAAATATATTTAAGGGAGAGTCTGCGGCTCCATTATACTTAGAGTCTTTATATAAGACAAGATTTTCTAAGTTTTTAAAAATTTTTTTTATTTCTTCTTCAGGAGAAGAATTTTCTTTTACTTGTTTATAATCAATCATGGTATAGTTATTTTACGATAAAACCAATAAATAATAATAAAGTTTTATAAAAAGAGGAGGCTTTTATGCCTCCTCGCAAAAAAACTTTCAACAACTTAAATACCTCTTGTTTATTATATGATATAAAATAAAAATTAACCTTCACAGACAATACACTCGGAATACAAATCTCTCTGTTGTTTACTATCGGCTCTTAGATTGCTCTCAGATCTTAAATAATACAAAGATTTAATTCCTAATTTCCAGGCTTCGATATGAACTTGATTTATCCATTTTGCAGGTGCATCATGAAAGAAAGCTAGATTTATAGACTGTCCTTGATCAATATATTCTTGCCTAATTGCTGCTTGTCTAACCAACTCTAATTGATTTATTTCCTTAAATGTTCTAAATACTTCTTTTTCTTCATCTGTTAAACCATCTATATTTCTAACAGAACCTTTATCTTCCGCAATAATATCCCATATTTGAGGGGTATTAAGTCCTTTTTCGTCTAGTAATTTTTCTAAATCGGGATTTCTTCTTAGGTGAGCTCCTTTTGCATCATCATCCATATACAAATTGGCGGCAAATGGTTCAATTCCTTGAGACATTCCTCCGGCCAATTTAGATGAACTTCTATTGGGGGCTACAGCTATACAAGTTAAATTTCTATACCCGCTCTTCTCACACCAGGCAGGTTCGCCAAACTCTTTAGCCATCCACATAGAAGCTTTATCTGATTTTTCCTTTATATGACTAAAAATAACCCTGGTTAAAGAAGTTGCCTGTATTCCCACGAAAGGTATTCTCATTTTTTGTAAAAGTGAAGCCCATCCTAATGCCCCTAATCCTAAAGCTCTAGATTTTTCGGCAAATCTTATAGAGTCTTCAATTCCTTGTATATGTTTAGCTTTTTCTAAAAACTCAGAGATTACTGCATCTAAGAATATAGTGGCATAATATACTGCATCTGTTTTTGACCATTCATCCCATTTATATAAATTCATAGAAGATAGGCAACATACAAAAGTGTGATTTTCATCAGAAGGTAACATTATTTCCGCGCATAATTGACTGTGTCTTACCTTTAAATTATATGCGGAAAATGTACTTTTAAGATTTGCATTAGCATTATCCACAAAAAATGTATATGGCTCTCCAGTTTTAACTCTAGTTTTTATATGCTCTAACCACAACTCTCTTTTGCTACCATTTTTATTAATAACTTCCTCCATAAAATCATTAGAGAATTTTGCTCCCATATGAATATTATGACATTGTCTATTAATATCCCCTTTTGGTTCTCTTATTTTTAAGAAGTCAGAAAACTCCGAGTGATTTGCGGATAAATACACAGCTACAGCACCTCTTCTCATTTTACCTTGTTTAGATGCTATAATAGTAGAATCAAAAGATTTTATAAAAGGTATAATTCCATCAGTAGTTCCATTTGATCCGTCTTTTATTAATGCTCCTTTAGGTCTAATTTCAGAAAAATCATATGCAGTACCTCCACCGTGTTTAGATAGTATAGCCATTTCAAGATTTTTTCTGTATATATCGTACATGGAATCACCCACATATCCGCCAAAACATGATATAGGTAATCCCCTGTTAGTTCCAAAATTACTCATTACCGGAGTAGATGGTATCAGCCATCCATTCCAAAGTATTTCAAAAAATTTAGAAAAAAGTTCAGGTTTGTTTAAGTACTTTGCGGCTGTAATAGCTAACCTGATATACGCATTTTTAGGAGTTTCTTTATTTTGTAAATATCCTCCTAGTATAGTTGTTAGGTAGAGGCTATTATTACCCCACTCAGGTATGTCATTTATTGTCCATCCCTGTTTTTTTGCTAAGTCGTGTAATTCGTTCATTTTTATAATTTAAAATAAGTCATCGCTGTTCCAATCTTCATTAGGTTTAGCGTATCCGGTTTCTCTATTATCGAAGAAGTCTGTTTGTTGTTCACCAGAAACCATTATGTAAAACCAAGACATATCATCTATTGATTTTTGGTCTACTTTATATACTGGTTTTAGTCCTAATTCAATTAATTTTCTATTGGCTCTATCATACATAAAATTCTTGAGATTGTGTTTTGATAAAGTCTCTAATTCTCCCATTTCAAAAATACTCTCTATGTACGCAAACTCATTAATTAAGGACAAATGAATGCCCTGCATAATACTATTTTTAAATTCCGGCGTCCATATTTCAGGATTTTCAGCAATCAATTCTCTAAACAATCTACATCCAGCTTCGCTATGTAAACTTTCATCTCTTACAGAAAATATCATTTGTTGTCCAATACCTTTTAGTCTGTTTGATTTTCTAAATGAGAGGAGGACTGCAAAAGAACTAAATAATTGAATACCTTCGGCGCATGCAGAAAATAATGCTAAACTTCTTGCAATGTTAGATATAGATGTATCATTTTTATCTACATCAATAAGAACTTGCAATTTATTCATTGTTGCCTCATCTTGCAGGAATGCTTGAAAATCATCTAAACCTAAAGTATCATTTAAATATGAATAAGCTGTAGCATGTATTGTTTCAAATGCTCCAAATGTTACTGCCATCATCTTAATTTCAGGAACGGGAAACCATGTAGTAACATATTGAGACCAATAGTCATTTACATGTGTTTCAGTTTGGGCAAATCCTTTTAAGATGTTACCAATGACATTTTTTTCAGATGGATTAAGATTTTCATCCCAATCTTTGATGTCTTTTTGCATATTAATTTCTGTATGCAACCAGTGGGCATTTTGTTGTTTAAACCAATAATCATAAGCCCATTGATACTCAAATGGTTTGAAATGCAGTCTTTCTTTTAATAAAGGCATGTTGTTGAAGTTATGAATTTTATTGAAATATGATTGAGTAAAAATAAGTACTCAAGTAGTGGAGTTATTAATTTGAAATTTCTTCGTATTCTTTAAAAAATCTATCGACTTCTGCCGGATCAAAAGCACTTGAATTTTTTGGAGCAGGACCTCTATCATCATCATCTGACATGATATTATTTATTTGATGTTTACCGCATTGTGTATCTAATAATCCTTCGAATGATAATCCTAATTCTCCTAATCTTGATGCTACAATGTGATAAATGTTTTTTCTTGATAATGAAAACATGAAATCACATACCATGAGAACATTATATGATTCTGCAATGTGTTCTCCATTTACAATTTTAGCTGATTCTGATGTTCTGTTTGCTTGAGATGGAACCCATGCTGGAACTTTATATTCATCTGCAATATTTCTAATGTCTGTAAAGATTTCATCTAATGCAAATCTTTTTTCTGTTTTAGTTGATTTTAGTAATTTAGGGTCATCTATAATGATTAGTCCCGGCGAAATTCCTTGATGATTACATTGGTCTAAATGTCCCCTAATAGTCATAGTAGATGCTTTGTAAGCCCCAAATTTTTTTATAATAAGCTTTCCTGGGATATCAGACATCTTTTTTTCTATAAGAGGCATGTTTTCTTGATTTAATTTATCTAAAGAAATGTCCGTAATGTAAGCATCAATCCTTTTAGATATCTGAGTAGGGTATAATTCCATCGTATAATAGATGACATTAACTCCTAACTCCATTGCATGCGCAGCTAGAGAAATTAATAACCAGGATTTTCCTCCTTTCGGCGGGCATAAAACAACACCTAATTCTCCAAAAGATAATCCGCCTCTCATATATGAATTTAATACAGGCCATGGAGTAGGTATTGGATTTCTGTCGTCCTCTGTGTATCTATTTTCTAGTGTATCCTCATACATATAGCCTAAATCTAGTTCTGAACCAGCATTGTGGGCTTTGTTAATAGCAGAGAAAGCGGCGTCAAAATCATTATTTTTTACTAAGTCTACGGCATTTCTCAATGCCTTAACGTATTCTCTATTTCTGCAAAACTCTACAATTTTATCTTTAACATGCTGTAAATCTTTAGCGTCTCCTAACTCTAACGAAGATTTTAAAAATATAAAGATACTTTGCGCAAAAATTTTATTTCTCTCCGATTGAGAATCGTTGTCGTCTTTGTTTGCTAGTTCTTTAATATTAACTTTCAAAACATCTACGGTAGGCTGGAGTTTATAGGTTTCATAATAGGAGTGCATCTTTTCAATTATCCAAGACATCGACTCGTTCTCGAAATAATTAGGATCTAAGATGTCAATTATACGAGTAAAAAATAACTCGTCATTAAGTAAATTGTACAAAACTTTCTTTTGGAAATCGGAGCCAAAAGAATTTAATAAATTAGCTGTCATTATTATGATTTTAATCTGTTTACAAAATTCCTATACCAAGAATCAAAATTATCTATTTTAGAATAAAGTCCGTCGAAAGAAAACATTTCTCTAAATTCATAATCATGGCTTATAGGTACAAATTCTCTAAGTATTCTACTTATAGCACTTTTAGTATGATAAGATATATTAACATCATGTAATTGAATCAATTTATAATTCAATTCTAGCTTGTTGAAATCATTTATAATATTATCAAGTCCTTTATATTTTTTACCTTCTGAAATCAAATCCTTGGCTCTTCTATAAAAGAAATCTATATTATCTATCTTACCTTTTTGTATTTCAGGAAAAAACTTAACAATATACTTTTCTCCCACTGATCCAAAGCTAGGAATATTATCACTACGGTCTCCTATAAAAGCTTTGTAATATACGAAGTTTTCCGGTATAACTCCAAATTCTTCCACAACTTTTTTTGGAGAATATAGTATTTTTTTTGTTGGGTTATAAACTTGTATGTTTTCTGATACTAGTTGGAGGTAATCTTTATCCGAAGACATTATAAATTTATACTTATAATCTTCTAGTTCGGAAGACTTTACTAGGATAGAAATTACATCATCTGCTTCTACTCCGTCCATGATTAATTGAACTAGTGGTAAGCTGTTTAAATACTCAATAAGTCTTCTTATTTGTCTGTCAGACTCCTTATCAGTACTTTCCGATTTATTTTCTACTAGTCTATTTAGTTTTAAACCTTTATGTTTTCCGGATTTATAGCCTTTATACATTTTTCTTCTTCTTACTGATCCTCCTTGACCATCAAAGACTATTATTACTTTGTTTATATTATAAGTTTTAACAAAAGAAAACATAGTTTCTATAAATCCAAAGGCACCTCCAATAGTATGTCCGTCAGTATTTAAAGTAGGATAAGCGCAAAAACATCTAACAAACAAGTTTGTACCATCTATTATAAGAACTGTTTTTTCATTAGATAAAAACCTATGATTATCTAATAATTTTGATACATCAATAGTCATCTCCTGATTCTTCTATGTGAACAAAAGGTGTAGAATCTCCTTCGTCTGCTACATTTCTATTCACATAAGTAGTAATATAGTATTCCGATATATTAGCTAAAATGTCTTTTCTAATTTCTTCTCTAGAAAAAAGCTTATCATAAAAATCTTTTCTTTGAAATCTTATGTCTTCTAGTATTTCGCCGGTTTCTTTGTTACAATACTTGTAAGTATACCAAGCGCCAGAAGACGTCGCTAAGCCCTTGTCTTTTAAAAAGTCCATAATTGAACTAACATCATCAATTCCTGAATTATACATAATATTAAAAGATGCTTTTCTATGTGGGGGACCAATTCTGTTTTTAATAATTTCTGCTTCAGTAGTAACTCCTAAAGGTAAATCTTTTTCCGGGCCTTGTATCTTTCCTTTTTTAACTAATTTTACTCGAATAGTAGAATGAAATCCGATTGCCTTACCCCCTGATGTAGTGTATGAATCTCCTCGTCCTGGTAAAGCCTGTAAATTTTGTCTCAGCTGATTAGTAAATATAAGAAGTATTTTTTCTCTGCCTAATAAGTTTGTTAATTTTCTCATAGCTTTGGAAATTATAATAGCTTTTTGAGTTGCCCATCCATCTTTATCGTAATTTCCTTCAATTTCATCTTTTGTACTAGCTCCCATAACAGAATCTACTACAATTGTTACAATGACATCTTTATTAGATGCTCTAGTTTGCTCAATAATTGTTTCTACGGAGTTAAAAACATCCTCGATGACTTCGTGTTGGACATAGACAAAGTTTTTTGTTAAATCAACTCCTATTGCTCTTAGAAAATCTTTACTCACGGAACTTTCCGTATCGATAATAATTCCTATTCCTCCTTTCTTTTGAGTCTCTTTAATAGCATGAGCCGCTAGTAGAGACTTACCTGATTGTTCTAATCCAATTAATTCAACTATTTTTCCTACAGGATAACCTCCGTTAACTCTATTGGAAATAGCCATGTCTAAAGTAGTACATCCAGTAGAAACAAAATCACTTACATTAGTAGGAGCTAAAACAGAATCTTCTAGTTTGTAAGCTACAGTACCAATATCCTTTTTGTACTTAGCATTTATTGCATCTATGATAGATGATGCGAATGAGGTGTCAGTCCTCTCTTGAGAGGATTCCTTCTTTTTTGCCATAATTTATTTTTTTTTATATAGAGTCTAGAAATTTAGAAAAATCGTCTTCAAGAGATTTAGTGGCCTCTGGTTTATCTAGTTGTTTTTTACTAGGTTCCTCGACAGATTTAGGGGCACCTCCACCTCTTATAATTTCATTAGATTCCGGTGCCTTACTTTTTGCAAACAAGCTGCCAGCTAAAGAAGTAACCATCTTTTCAATCTCTTCTTTTGTGTGGGTAACATATAATTCCTCAATATTACCAATTTCATCGTATTGTCTTTTAAAGTCATCCATGGTATATCCGTCTTCAGCGCGCTCAATAATATTAGACGGACTTCTCTTCGCAGTAATTTCAACTCCTCCGGTAGATGGTTTAGTTATAACCAAGTCAGTACCTCTTTTTAAGTCAAATATTTTAGATGATTCCTCTCCTTCGTCTTCATAAATGGTACTTATAATATTAAATATCTTCTCGTAGGTCTTTGTGTTTACAGGCCATACTTTTATTCCACTAGACTCCTTACCTCTTATTAGAATTGGAATATAGTAAAATTTTTGAGGAGAAAAATATTTAATAAATTGCTTGTTGTTCTCGTAGTCCTGTCTGTAAAGATTATTAGCAAATAATTCAGCCGGATCTTCTTTTTGGAAAGATTTAGGAGATACAAACTCGTAATTTGCTAAACCTATCTTTGTGGTGTAATCTCTACCATGAATATAAACCATGTAAAAGGGCCATTCAGGATCTTTTTTGTTTGGTACAATTCTAATAGTAGTAGAACCGGATGTAGGTCTCCAAATAAAATCAAAAATGTTTTTACCTCTCTTTTTGTTAGGAGATGTAGAGGTAGAAAGTCTGTTCGCTTCTTGCTTGAAACGTTCTGCAAAATTACTCATAACTATGTATTTTAAATGTTAGAAATATTCTTTTTATATAGAAACTTTAGGTCTATCAATCTTAATCCATCAGAACCGGTTACTATTAAACAATTCTCATAATAATCCCAGTCAATTTTGTAGTTAACATCAAGTTTACCATTATTTGACTTTTCGATTAGTCTATTTAAACCATTCAGAGTAAATAAAGTACCTGTTTCTTTATTTCTATGTAACATTAGAGTGGACGGCAATAAAATAAAATTATCCTCTCTAATAACATTATAGCTTAATATAAGTTCATCATTATCAGACGCATTTCTAAAAACAAATACACTATCGTTAGTTATTTCGTAAGTGTTTTTAATTGTCTTCAATGTACTTTCTATAAAATGTGGATGACAAAATGTACACAGTAGTTTTGTAGGTTTTCTCTCAATCATGCTTTCACGTTTTCCAAATCAAAAGATTTCATGTTAAAGTAATTTTTTCCAATTTTCACAGAAGAGATAAAACCAGAATCATTAATAATTTTTTGTATTCCTTTTAAAGTTTCTAATCCATCTTCTCTATCGAAATCTAATAAAAAGGAATCATAAACATATAATACAATTTTTGTTTTCTTCGACTGCAAATATACAATAATTTTTTTTATAATGTCAAAAAAATGTTCAACTTCCATTAATTGTATAACATAAGAAAATAATTTTCCTTTTGTGTAAGAGTAGTCATCTTTTAGATTTTTTAGTTTTAAAGTCCTAGCGCAATATGGAACTTCTATCTCTTTATTTTCGACCATCTCTTTATAAATATTATCTCTATACTTGTACAACTCATCAAAGAATGGAATTTTTTTGGCTTCTCCTCTTTCAGAATAAATATTAGTAAATGTTATTTTTTTTGCTTCATCATATTCTTGCGGGGAAATAATATCTTTATTAAAATACATCTTGGCTAAATACATATGAATATCATCTTTTTTCAATTTAAATCCGTTAGCCTTTGCAATCAGATATAAATGAAATGATTTAATATCAAATTCAACTAACATTCCCTTATCATGCCTAGAAATGAATCCTAAGCGATGTTCTTCATCTTTTGGTATAGCACTAAGGTTAATCCCTTTACATGTCCCTACGGGTCTTCCTGTGGCGTTGTAGAGGGAATATTTAGGATGTAATAAAGATTCAGTTAATTTCTTATTATAGGCTTGATTTATTTGGGGGATATCAATATAAATTCCATTATCTCTAATATGATTTAAACATGATAAAATTGATGTATATTTTTCAATGACATTAGATTTTTTTTCCAATATAGATAAAAATGATACTTGACTATTAAAACATTTAACAAACATGTAATATGGTATGTACATGTTATATAATGTAGATGGATAATAAAATCTTTTGAACTTAGATGAAAAACTGTATAAATCTTCTATATAATTTGTGTCTCCATTATTTAGCCAATATAGTAATGGAAACTCTGTAGAAAATTTACTGGGGAAATAATAATCAAAGATGTATTTAGAAGATGCAATGACATAATTAAATGATAATAATGATTTTAATACATCTAATGTAATGTTAGATTTAAATTCTTGATGTTCTAATGCTATAGAATAAGAATCATTAGTTTTATAATCATGTATAAATAGTAATGAGAGTCCCTCCGAAAAATTTGACATATTTTTGGGAACAGGAAATACAAAAGAACCGGAAAAATCAGTCTGAATCTGCTTTAGCTGAATCTCGTTTTCAATAACCATCATTTATATAAAACTCATTATAATTTACAATAAACCTCTTAAGTCCTGGAAAAGTTTTATCCGCGTTTATAATTTCGTTTCTATTTATTTGAGCTATCTTATTTTTGTCTCCGCGAACTTTCCAATAGACTTCGGCAAATATAAGTCTATTTTTATTAATTTCCAAATTTTTAGCAGAAAAATAATCTTCTGGACTTATTTCTAGAATAGATTTTATAGGCTTTACTCTTTTTTGGTAGAAATATCTCTTGAAATAAGGGTCTAATTCTTCTATTTTATCTTTTGTCGGAGTGTATGGGTTTAAATTTATATATTCTACCATGGGTTCTAAACCAAGTGAAGAATACACTCTTCTTTTAAATTCGTATTCTAAAAATAATCTTTTTCTAATATCTCTTTCATTTATACCGGCGTATGGTATTCTGTTCACATAAAAATAATATCCTTTATACGGCTTGTTATCTTCATCCCACAAAAAATTACCCTCTGTATAAAAAAAATTAGCCATGATTATTTTATTTTTATTAGCATTCTAAAAACTACCTCCGGCCCCTCTTCCGCTAGAGGCGCCACCTCCCCATCCTGTATTTGATGCTGGGACTCCTGTTTTTTTTCCTGAATTTCCTCCCGGTCCTATAACTTCTGTTCCCGGAGGTACTACGGTACAAATACAATCCAATTCAGTTTGCCAATCTTGATTTTCTATCACATGATGAACTCTAGTTATGACAAAAGCTATGTTTCTGTCTGTAGTAAAACTAGGGGGTACTGTGTTGCTATTTACATGATGTCCAATTCTCCAACCTCCTACTCCATCCATTCTAACAACCATTTTCATCAACCATAAATACTGATTATTTTCAACTAATGACTCTGTAGACCTGCCTCTATTTAAGCTAGATAATAAATTCCTAGCAGCATCACAACTTTCTTCGCTATAATATGTCCTAGGCATTAAATCATTAAAATAGTTGTCTAAAAGTTTTTCTGTTATTATTCTTAAATCTCTACTATCTAAACCATCTTTTGAGTTACCTTTTCTTATTGAATGCCCAGTTCTTGATGAATTAAATATATTCTTAACTAAAGATGCGTGCAAATCTGTTGAGGGTAGTTCGGCTGTCATTTGTAGTTCTCTAGTAGAACCATCTCCATTAAGTGTGTCGAAATTCCATATATTAAATTCCTCGTCAACAAAAGTATCCGGAACGATTTTTAATACTTTATGATTTGATAAATCGTCATCTTTTTGCCCTCCATCGTCTTGAATTAAACTTAATTGTACGAATCCACCAGTGCATTGACTTATAACGGTAAATATATTTTTTAAAAACCTATCTACTCTTAGATATTCTTCCACTATAAAATCATTTTTTGGATTTTCGCCGGCACTAGGTTTTTTTACATTATGCATGTTTGCTTTTAAAGCATCCCATATTACATTTCTATGAATTAATATTTTTCTGTAATCAATATAGTTTCCATAATGTGATTTAAGACCGTCAAAATAACCTATAACTTTTTCATAGTTTTTACCTTTGCTGCGGTCACTTTTTAGTGTATAATTACCTGCTCCCCCACCTAATATTAATATTTTTTTAGGATCGCAGGATCTTACCGCGTTTTGATTCCTTGATATTGTGGAGCATCTAGGTTTAGCTGCAAATCCAATATATACATCTTTTACTTTAGAATCTGTATCGGTATATTTTTTATAAAACGGATACAAAGAAAATTCATTTATTAACCTATCTACAATATACTGCAAAGTAAAATACTCATCGGTACTTGTCTGAGCTGAAGGTATTTCTTCCGGATCCGGGCTTAGAATTTTTCCCTCAACTGGTTGATAAACAACTATATCGTATTTTGTTAGAGAGTTTCTGAAATTTAAATATTCGATATTAGGAACAACATCTACGGCATAACTATTTATAGTTTTATATGGTACAATATCCCCATCCGCTATAGTGTCTGTTAAAAAAGCACCTGATTTTTGAGCGTCATATAGCATAAGTTCATAATATCCTGAAACCTTTCCGTCTTCATACTTTTGAAAAAATGATTTATGATTCTTATAGTGTAAATCATCTGACTCCCATATACCTGATAATCCAATATCTATTGTGGAAAAGACTTCTCCTGGTCCTATTGCCTCAAATGATAGTTGATAATAATTTTCATTAGTGCTTTGCCAAGTTCCGTATGCTATAAAACAACCTGATACAGTGTATTGAGGACAGTTATCAAATGAACTAGCGTATGCAAATGTTATAGATAATTTATTTACTGGGTCATTTATGCAAAAAATTTCAGAATATTTTATGAAATCGGAAATGCTATAAACCTCAATAGTAGCCCTAATTCGCATAGATAAATTAACAAGAGATGCATCGTTACCTATTCTTTCTATCTCAGCTCTTATTAAATTAGGTTTAGGTTTTAGAGAAGAAGGATTATAAGTTTGTTCAAAGGTATCTTCCCTAGAAGATACCGTTATTCCTTGTTTTGTTATTAAGCAATAAGCAGTATTTCTAGTTTTTGGTTTATAATAAACTAAACTATCGGACTTACTTCCTTCAGAATAAAGACCATATCTAGATTCTAAAACTTTTTTTACTTTTTCCGGAATAGGTCTTCTAAAAGGAGGTGCCATTTACTGATTCATTTTTGAGTTGTTCTAATTCTAACATATCTAGAGGGTATGGAATTCTTAATCTTATACCAATTGGAGGAACAATGGTACCTTTCCCAATATTATTTTCATTTGCTAATATCCACCAATATCTAGGATCTCCGTAATAATCATTTGCTAATAAATCTAATCTGTCTCCTGCTCTAGCGTATATGTAAAAATCACTAGTTTTATCTGGTATTTTATAATAATAAGTAGTACTGAATCTTCTTACGCCTGATTCTTCTTTTATTATACTTGTTATTTCTTCATATCTATTCATTATCCAAAAAAGTTTGATGGTGATACTTGAGGTTTTGTTTTTCCTATATATCCTATTTCCATAGAAACATTTGTAATCATAGGAAGTTCATATTCTTCGTCCCAAACAATTGTAGAGTTATCCCATTCAAAAGTTAATCCTTTTATATATCCTATTTCATTAGTATATAAACGTCCTATTGTAAATTTTACGTAGGATCCAACATAAGGTCCATTATATACAGGCAAAGATAATTTTGACAGCTCATTTAAATTATTTAAAACAGTTGTTATAGATATACCACTAGTTATTTCTGGATATGTGATATTAGCCACTCTAGTAGACAGATTTGATATTTTAGATTTATCCTCTAAATTCATAGGAGTAACTCTAGATGCTTGTTCAAACCCCCTAGATGTTTGAATCTGCCCTCCTATGAAAGCATCTCTCATCCTAACGTCCGGATCTGTGTAAATTTTACTTCGTTCAAAACCTTCTGTATTTCTATTTTGAGAATTATTAGCTAATCTTATATCTAAATCTCTTTCACTTAAATTTTTTTGTGGATTTAATTCGCTTTCTACGGCAACTGTAAAAGAAAGAGATATATTTCTACTGAAGCTCCTATATAATATTTTAGCATCTGCTCTTCCTATATCTAATCTTTCATCCCATTCAGGAGATGAGGAATCTGATATATTATTTATGTAAGCTAAAAGTTTTATATCTTTACCTTTTCCGGCAGCTCCAGCAGAAATTCTTTGAAATGTAAAGGTAAAAGGCTTTTTTCTATCTCTTAGAGTTAAACTATTATTCATTAAATTATTATTCATTATTTATAGCATATAAGGTTAATTAATGTGAATTTTTAACTCTATTGTAATTTACCACCTGTCTTCTTCCTTCTTCAGTAAAATAAGCCACAGCTGGCTGATTTATTTTTTCTCTGATTGATTCTAATGTTTTTAATTGTTGGTTCATTAAATCTCTATAAGCTTTCTCTTTTTCTATGTTATTTTCTTTTATCGTACTCATTAATGCAGTTGCTTCTAAATTCTTACTTACGTTATTCATCATAACTGATTCTCTAACAACACCAGTCATTCCATAATTTGGATTAATTCCGGATAACCCTGTAGAAGTTGTTTTAAAAGTGGTAGGTGTCATATCTACCATGGAAGTTTCAACAGGTATACTAGTTGCTTTTTTATTATTAACTCCTCCATATATAGATCCTGTTGCACTTAATCCCATTCCTTTATATTCAAAGGGTTGTATTTGATAAGATGAATCTTTTTTATCTTTATTAAATTGAGAATCTACTACAGCTCCGCCGGCATAATAACCAGTTGCTCCCCCTACAATTCCTCCCAGTACGCCTCCTACAGCACTACCTACAGGACCCGCAATTGCAGTTCCTAGTGCAGCTCCTAAAATAGCTCCTCCTTTTGCGCCTAATAACCCTCCCGCAAGTCCTCCTGCGGTTCCTGTAATTGCTTGAGCAACGGACTGTCCTTGCTGATGTCTGCTATAAACGTCGTATCCGGCGGAAGCAACAGCTAATAAACCTCCAAGTTTAAGCATGTTAGAAGGTTTTACCTTAGATATGTACTGTCCTATTTTATAAAAAACTCCTGTTTTAGTCGACAGATTTCTAGCATCTCTAATTTTTTGGATAGATTTAGCTCTATCTATTATATTCTTGGAAGTAGTTAATCTTTTTAAAAATCCTGCTCGTCCACCTCTTCTACTATTAGGGCTACCACCTACTGAGTCCATAATTCCCCCAATTCCTCCTCCGCCTAATGAAATGACGTACATAGGATTTGTCTTAGTACCCAATGTTCCTGTTAGTGTATCTAATCCTCCTCTAGCTTTTCCTACGACTTCTCCTATTTTACCTCCTAATTTACCTTTTAAAGTTTTAAGTATGAGTCCCCCCATTACCGCAACCATACCTATATTCATAGATGCCTCTAATCCAGCGGTAGGAGATGCTACCCCTGAGTCTGGTTTATGTCCGGTAATTCCATTCAAAATTTTTCCAGGAAATCCAACAACAGTTTTTACTGCTGCTGCAACAAAATTTATAGCAGATGCCATCATCTCGACAACAGGTAAAATAGCTTCTAGTACCGGTAATAAAGATGACTTGAACGCCACACTTACTTTTTCAACTGCTGTATTAAATTGTTCTGCTGCTAATACTTTTTTTGCCTCTATTTTATATAATTCTACATCTTTACCTGCTACTTTATCTAAATAATCACTATTTTTCATTGCAGCATTTAAAGCATCTTCATTTGTTATTCCAATTTTCTCTCTTAAATATAAACTTTTCTCTAATTCAGACACTTCAAGACCTATTGCATTTGCCATAAGCTGTCTCTTAGCAAAATCCATGTCTTGAAATGCATCGTAACCTCCCATGGTATCCATCATTTGCTGCATCGCTCCTCCAATGTCATCTTGTAAAAGCAATTCTCTAGCTTTTCCAATATTAACATGTCTTCCTAATGCTACAGTTGCTTCAACTTCTCCTACAATGCTTTGCTCAAATGACAATAAATGTTGTGTCATTTTAGCTGCTTTTTGGAAATTTAATCCTAATGCTTTTACTTGTAAGTTAGTATCTACTAAATGTTTTTGTGCTGATTTAGAATCTTTATTAATGTTAGAAAAATACTTTGATGAAAATTCTACATTTTGAGCTATGTCATCCATCACAGATTGAGGCATAATGAATTTACTCTTATCTGCAAGTTCTAAAGATGCTGCCATTAAATTAGCTGCCTGCTCATCTGTAGCGCCTTTTGTTCTTAATGCCTCTGCAAAAGCTCCCGCACTTTCTGTAGATACTCCTATGTTTTTTGCATTATCTGCTATGCTAGCTAATGCTTTATCATTTACTTTTAATAATATGCCTGAATCTCCTAAGATGCCTTTTTGAACATCTCTGACATCTCTAAGGCTAGCATACATGTTATCATATTGAGTTTGAGCATTCATTGCACTCTTAAAAAATTCATAAGATTGCATATTTGATGTCCCTAACTCCGCTGATATTTCTTTTATTTTATTATTTAATCTATTCGCAGATTTTAGTATTCCTATAAATGCAGCTGTTAAACCGGCCATTATAACAGTAACAGGGGATATTTTAAACATCGAGTTTACAGATGCCATCATCCCCTTAAAAGCACTTCCTGTACTAGCGTATACTTCATCAAAGGCTTTATAACCGGCTTCTAGTGTTTCTAAAGCTGTCTTTTTAGCTTCTTGTTGAGCTGAATTAAAAAATGGAAAAAAACTATTAACTTTATCATATAAAAAAGTTATTTCTTGTCTGCTATCTTTGTATATTCCTTTTAATCTTTTTCTAAATGGGTCTGCTTCTATTTCTGCTTTTACCTTTGCTTTATCTTCTTTAGCTTTTTTTTCTTCTGCTTTCCTCTTTTTTTCTTCCGCTTTTGCTATATTTTCTAGTGAATTAGGGTCTTCTTTATCTTTTTTCTTTTGAGCTCTTTCTGCTGCTTCGGTTTCTTTTTTCTTTTTAGCTATACTTTCGGGTGAATTAGGGTCCGCTATTCTCTTTTTTTCTTTTTCTGCTTCTTTAGCTTTTTTCTTTCTTTCTGCTTCTATTTTTTTTCTTCTAGCTTCTTGCATTTTAGCTAGGTTTTCGTTACTCTCTCTACTTTTTCTTAATTCTTCGGCTAATTTGTCCATATCACCTGTTCCACTACCTGGTAAACCTGATAAACTATTTTTTAATTGATCTAAAACTGATGGGTCTATTCCAACTAAAACCATTCTAAATGCAGGAGAAGCTGAATAATAATCTAAAGCTTTTTGCATAGCTTTAAAAACAGTTTCGCCTATTTTATCTATGGTCGTATCCCCAAATTCAGGTTGTGCAGCAGAAGGTCCATTTGAGAATTGTGCAAAAGCTCTTGAAGCTCCATTGAATACAGCCTGCTCAATTACTTTAAGCATTTCATCAGATACTTCTCCTGGAGATTGTGACTCTCCTCTAGATTTAACCTCAGGTTGTATATTTTCAATAGGTTTTGATTCTACTTTAGGAATGACTTTAGGAATAACTTCTGCCGGTGATAATTCTCCTCCGGACTTAACCTCGGATTGTATATTTTCAATAGGTTTTGATTCTACTTTAGGAATGACCTTAGGAATAACTTCTGCGGGTGATGATTCTCCTCCGGACTTAACCTCGGATTGTATATTTTCAAGATTTTCTGTTTCAAAAGCGGACTTTTCTCTAGGTTTAAATTTTGCTTCTCTATTTTTAAGAAATCTAGCTTTCATCTCTTCCCCAATAGAGTCTATTTCAGGTCTATCTCCAAATCCTCTTGTTTGTTTAATTTGCTGATATAACTCTTTTCCTGAAGTTATATTTTTTTTCTTATTACCTGAAGCTGCATATTTTATTATATCCGGAGCTATTACTCCAAAAGTTTCTTCTATTTTTTTCTTGATTTCTAGCTCCTTATCGGATTGCTCTCCAGAAGCTATTTTTAGTTTTTGTGCATTTATAAAAGAAATAGATGCCTTAACAGCATCTGATAATTCACTCTCTTGTATATTAGGAAGTTTTCCTCTTAGAGCGGCATCATAAGCTTTTTGTTTATCTATTTTTTGTTGTGCTTCTAAGTTTTGCTGACTAAAAGAAAATCCTTTTGATTTCTCTTTAGCTAAAATATCACCTGATTTTCCTACTTTAGTTTTAAGGAAATTAATTTGCGAAGACAGACTACTTGTGTCTTTAGGGTTTCCTATAGCACTTTGTATTCCGTGTAGATAATATTGTGCCTCTGCAAATTGAATACCTTGGTCTTTTAAAATAGGTTGTTGATATAACATATAAGCATTTGAGTTTGCTCTACTTACTAAATAATTAGAATTAGTGAATACAGTTTGTATAAATCCTATCAAGGAAGGTATAGCACCTGTTATTTCTTGTATTATTTCACCTCTTTTTTCCTCGTCCTTCTTAGTAGTAAGCTTATTTGCTTTTTCAATTTTTTCTATAACACTATCTATAGTTTTTATAGCTGAATCTATATTAGATAGAGCAAGATTTTTTTTCTTATTCTCTTCATTTATTAATATCTTTAATCCTCTAAGATATATGTCTACGCTTTTTCTAGTTTGCGGGATTGCATTTACTTTATTTAATTGATTTTCATAATTTTCTTCGGTTTTCTTTGTATATTCTCTTAAATTATGGTGAGCCTCATTTACCTTTTCTTGTAAATCATTCAAATCTTTTTTGGTTAATGCTAATAAATTTTTTAAATGACCTAAATTAGCTTTATTCATTTTATATATTTTAGATATTTATTTTTATTTTAATTTTCTAAAATGTCTATTATTAGAATCAGAATCATGTTTTAAGGACTGTAATCTTTGTAACCTTTGAGCTCTTAACTTTTTTAATTTTTCATCTTCCTTTGCAGCACTATACATTCTACCTACCATCTTTAATTGTGCAGGAATGGCTAATAATGAAAAAAGGGAGGAGAGAATCCCCTCCCTAATTTTTTTTATCTTATCATCTTGATTTTTTGGCTGCTTTTTTATTTGCTTCATTTCTTTCTTCATAAGCTTGTAATAATCGATTATAAAAGAATTTTCTAATAAATATAGGCATGTCCATCAAATCACTATATGTAAATCCTTTTCCATAATGAATTAATTGAAAAATCTCTTCATATATGTACTGCCTATCTCTCGAGGTCAGGCCAAAAAAATCTTTCGTCGAAAACCATTGGAGCGCGAAATGGTTCCCCGGTATACCGGTCTATTACTTCTACGTTAAAATCTACATCAGGTTGTATTTTACTAATAAAAGATCTAATAGCTCTACTATCTGCTGCTAATAAATCAGTATCAATATAATTTCTAATAAATACTAAATCTGTGTTTCCATCCAAAGCTACAATCATGTGTTTTAAACGTAAAGTAAGTAGTCCTGGATCTTTACCTATTTTTTCGTATGATTTTACAATAGCATCTATTTCTTTTTCTTCTTTTCCTGTAAGAAGTTTTATATGAGCTTCTTTTTTAGATTTTGGAAGAGTAAGTTTAAACAAATTACTATTTTTGTTTACTAAAACTGACTCATCTATTTTTTTGGGTTTTAACTCTCCTAAGTCAATAGTAGTATCTTGTGTATTACCTGAAGGAGTTGTGACTTGAATTACGTAATCTTCTCCGTAAGCCGCAATTCTAGATGCAATCATAATTGCATTTTTGTCCCCAACTAGCAAATCGTCCCAATCAATCTCTGATACAAGCAAGTTTCTAAACATCCTTTCTATGGCTGTTCCTTGCATAATATAATTTTGATTAGTTAAAATATCCTCATCTTTGGCGGTCATATACCTTAGTTCTACTTGACCTGTTGATAAGGGATTTTCTTTAGGATAAAAAAGTCCTTTAGATGGCAAATCAACAATTAGTGTTGTTTGTTTAATTCCCTGAGGGACAGAAGGAATAACCGGAACTGGATTTTCCATGTTTTCTTCGTCAGGACTTTGATTAAATGTAACTTCTCTGTCTGGTTTCATATTATTATTGTTTAATTATTTTAATTTATGATTTCGGTAATAAACTTACAGATGGTACTCTTGAAAAAGGGTTATTTTTTATTTCTTTAAAAGGACCCTCTCCTAAATTATATGGAATTACTTTTCTTTCATTAGCATCCTTTATTAATGCATAATCATACATAATTGTTACAGTTATAGTAGATAGATTATCTTCTGACATATCTAAATCTCCCCATTTAACTGCGGAAACATAAGCACCATGTATTTCCCATCTTTCTGATTGAACATTAGTTCTAGGCATCAATGTTTCAAGAATAAGGGTTTTTTTGTATTTTTCTAAAGCGTACTCTATTCCCTCTAAATAATTTGAATGAGTATTCATTATCCATTCATAAACTAAAACAGAGGAATCATTTCTTACATCTTCTGAACTTGATAAAGAATCTACATAAGGATTTGTTGATGCTCTTGGAGAAAATCTGTGGTTGGCTACTGGGTCATATAAAACAATTTCTATAGGGTCCCAAGTCATTTTGCCTTTGAAATTCGTTTTTGTATTTATATATTGTAATTCTATATTTTGATAACTAAATCCTGGCTTAGTTGCGGATTTAACTAAATAAGTAGGGATGAATATTCCTTGAACATCCAAATAAAGAACAAATCTATTTTTTAATTTTGGCTCAAAATAAGCAAAGGGCCTGTATTGAGTATACTCAGAAGCCCCAGTTGAATCTAAAGTTAAAGATATTTCTCTTTTTTTTTCTCTAAATACAGGTGTAGATTTAGCCATTTTTCTTTATAATAAATATGTCAAAAACGTAAAATTAGTATATAATTAAACTAGTTTCTTCCGCCGCCGCCCCCTAGTAAGCCTCCTAATGCGCTAATACCGGCGTTCACTACTGTTTGAGCTGCTCCTTTTCCTATATTTATAGCAGCATCTTTTAATTGATTTCCTAAACTTGCCCCTCCTCCATCTAGTCCGGGTCCTTCTACATCTGGAAGTTTTATTTTACTTCCTCTAACCATAGCATAATCATACACAATTGTACCTTCCATTAGAACTAAATCATCGCTAGACATATCAAATTCCCCCCATTTTACTGAATCAAAAAACGCACCTACTAATATAAAAGAATCGACGACATCACCATGAGGGGAAAGAGATCTTAAATATAATGTTCTTTTATATTCGTGTATAAACCCATCCTCTCCCGGAGTTAATAAATTGAATGATGTGCCTGTAGTTCCTGAATTATGATGATAATTATTTATGTAGTCATGAAGCATTTTAGCTCCATTATCCTCTATAGGATCATAGAATCTAATAGTAATAGGTTGCCACCTAGATTTTCCTTTTACATGAAATTCAGTATTTATATAATCTACTGTAATGTGATTATTTTCTAAAGTAGGCCTTTCCGCTGATTTTATAGCGTATGTAGGGAAGAAGGGACCAAATGGATCAGCTTGCATATATAACTCAAAACGCATCTGCTGTTTTGGGTTAAAATATTTGAAAGGTTTATGTGTAAATCCCATACATGTTTTATAATAACAGAGGTGCATGAGTGCACCTCTGTCAATTTTTAATATATTTATGCGTCTACCTTTCCGGTAGTAACAACTTTGTTTTTAGTGGGATCCATCACTGCATAATCATAAGTGATTGTTAAATCCAACATATTTAAATCATCAGATGATAAGTCCATGTTACCCCATTTAGCATCTGCGACAAAAGAGCCGTACAGAGTAAAAGTATCAGCTACGTCACCATGAGGAGTAAGTGCTTGAAATGTAAGCGTTCTCTTATATTCATGGATGAAACCATCTTCACCTGGAGTTAAAAGACCCGGAGTTCTCCCTGCCGGTGATTGATTTAATCCTGAATTATGGTGGAAAAGACTTATCCAATCATGAAGTAATTTTGCTCCATTAGCTTCAATAGGATCATAGAGTGTCACTGCTATATCTTGCCATCTAGATTTTCCTTTTACCTTAAATTCTGTATTTACATAGTCTACAGTTACTGGGTTTTGGTCTATAGAGGGTCTGTCTGCTGTTTTAACCATATAAGTAGGAATAGGTACTCCGACGTTAGTCAGGAAGAGTACGTATCTCATCTGCTGCTTAGGGTTAAAATATTCAAATGGTTTATATTCAAATGCCATTTTATGTTATTTTTTTTGTTTATTCTGTATCACCAGGGAAAGAAGCTCCCGTAGGTAACACAAAGAAATCTAAGATTATGAATTCCGCAGTTCTAGTCGGTTTTAAATAAATAGCACCTCTTAGCTCATTTCTGTCAACTACGTCAGGAGTATTATTAGATTCATCCATAATTACTCTAAAGTCGAAAAGACCCTGATTTCTTCTAACACTTTCTAAATAAGGTTCTACAATACTTAAGAATCTAAGTCTTGTCTCTTTAGTATTTTGCTCAAATACTAAATATCTAGAAGAAGACGCAATAAATTTTTTGGCTGCTATTAACAATCTTCTAACATTTACTCTATCTAAAGCAGACCTTTTCTTTTGAAGTGTCTTTTGACCCCAAACGACTACTCCTTCTCTTGGATAAGTAGCTATAGGATTGATGTTATAAGTGTATAGTTTGTCTCTGTCGCCTAAAGTTAATTTTCTCTCTGCCTGTAGAGCTACGTCAATAGCACCTCTATTTAAACCTGCTGGTGCGTACCATGGAAATTGAACATAGTCGTTGAATGCAATTACTCCAGATACCACAGTAGACGGTGGAACCCATACGTTTCTACCTAAATCAGCATCTGCGATTTGAACCCACGGATAATAATAAGCTGCATAAGAAGTATTTCTAGCTAGTGCTGCATTTATGGCTTGTCCAATAGTGTCACCGTATCTAGTAGGATCAACTACCATAAAAACATCACCTCTATTTTCTATCATCGCTATTGCCTTCGTGATTATTTCCCCGTGCTGCTCTCCTACACCATCTATAATTCCTGGCATAAGTAACATATTGATATCGTATTCATCAGCATTAGCTAAGATATCAATTGCGTCTAAATATGCAGTAGACCCGGATGCACCTCCTGCTAAATCATCTAAATTAAATCCTTGGCTATTTTGTCCGGTAATTTTATCAAAAAATAATCTAGGGTGTTTTACATATCCATCTGATCCTCCTGAAAAAGTACCTGAAACAGCGGCTGGTAAACTACTAGAGAAAGCAGGGACTCTTATCTGACCATTTTCGTTTAAATAGTTGTAGTTTTCTTTAAATACCTCAACTCTAATGTATCTTGAACGATTAGGAAATGAACCGCTTAATTGTAAGAAAGGAACTCCATCGGAATCATATCTAAGAGTATACATCTGATCTCCGATTACTCTTCCTATATAGTTAGTATCATTAGGATCTAGAGTTAAATCATTATATTGCTCTACAATTACTTTTCTGTTATGTCTGTCGTCCCCTCTTCTAATATATAAATCAAAGGTACCTAAATCTGTGTTTACGTCTCTAATTTCCCATCTCAAGTTTTCTCTGTTACCAATATTAAGTACGCCTCCTGTTTTATCATCTGCCGGACTTCCTATTCCGTTATTAGAAGCTATTGAAGTTAACGCGCTATTGCCAAAGTTTCCAGGAGAGACTAAGGTGATTTTAAAAGTTTGATTTGCTGATGTAAAATAAGAGCCTGTTAAATTTGTTTTTATTCCGGCAGGAGCTGCTGCATAAGCTCCTCTTGAAACTACATTTGAACTAGCGTATTTATAGTCTCCTGCTAAAACTCGAACAACAGTAAGATTTTCAGCATATCGCAAATATTCTTGTGCAACGTAATCTGTTAGGAATTTGTATTGCCTTTCGGAGGTGCCAGAACCTGAACTAAAAGGTCCGCCAAAAGCTCGTAAGTACTCTTCGTAAGAAGAAATTGTGGTAGGGACGAATGCAGGGCCTTTTAACGTAGGACCAACAACCGCCGCTCCGATGGCTTGTATTTCTAAGGGGAGAAAACTCAGGTCTTTTTCTCTTGTAAATACGCCAGGACTGACTATTCTTTCTGCCATTTTTTTGTTTTTGTCAATTAATTATTATATCAAGAATTATTAATTAATTCTCATTTGATATAAATATGTTTTAAAAATCTCAAACAATTAAAAAAATAAAATTAGAATAATCTTTCTCTCATATTTACTTTCTTTATGGAAAATGCTTTTTGAATTGATGATTTTCTTTCTACATAAGCAGGCATAAGAGTCGCAAGAACTCTAAGTTTAGTAGATGCTTTTACAATTCTTTCTTGTTTTGATATGTTAACGGTAGAGAAATAAAAGTCCTCTACATTAGTTACAAATTGATAATCATTTCCCCATACAAAATTATTTACAGGTATTATTTGTTCAACTACTTTATTCAATTGTTCATTAAAATCAGTCCAAATAATTAAATCATAATAGACATAATAATATTCAGGTATAAGTATTGTATATATTTCAGCTTTTGGTAATTCTAAATCTAATCTATTTGACAGGGCATGTCTGTCATTTGTTTGAGTATATCCTAACGAATGATATACTCTACTAGATACTCTATTGTTTACATCAAGTTTAGCAAAGTCTTTATACTCCTCCATTCTTGTTCTAGAAAGAGTCATTACAGGGCAAAGTAATTTGTTTTTTTCGTCTCTCATAAAACCATTTGATTGGATTTGAGACCATATTTCTCCGCTTGCATACATTACAGGGACATCAATCATTCTATCCCTGTCTTGTACTTCAGGTTTTATGGAATTTCTAAGATAGTGTAAAATAGCATAATCCACGTCATATATAGTAATTTCAGGGACTTTAATGTAATCATTGTCTTCTCTAATTTGCTCCGCTCTATTTACTTGATTCCTATATAGTTGATTATATACGGTAGGATTTATCGTAGATTTAGCCATTTTAATATTTATTTAGTTCATCATACGCATCATTAATACCAGACCTATAATCTGTTGTAGTAAGATTTGTTTTTCTGCTAAGATGTGCTTCGGCTATGACTGATATATTATAACCAAATTCCGATTCTTCTCCTAAAACGTGCGGTATATAAGTTTCGGGATTTCTACCAAACCAGGCGTTATCAGAAAATACATTGTTTAACTCATAAAAATCCATATCGAAAAAAACATAATCTCCCGGTTCTATAACTAAATTCCTCTCTATTAAATCATCTCTTAAAAAATAAAAAGTAGCATTTCTTTCAAAATCCAAACCAAAATCGGTATCTATAGTTTCTTTTACTCCTCTTTTTACTATACAATTAAGTCTAGTAGAATTATAATATACTTTATTGGGGGCTTCTCTATATATGTTTTCTTTGGTATCTTCTCTTGATAATTTATAAAGTTCTATTTCTAAGGCAATTACTTTATTGACTCTTTCTTTATTTATGCTCCTAACTAATGATGCGTCTCTACCACTTCCAAATAGTGCCATTATCCTATGTATATTTTAAGAGGAATTACAGATAAGAATTTTTCGTGAGCTTCCGATTCAGCCATTTTTCTTTCTAGTTGAGATTGTCGACTAAATTGATCTAATTCTATTCTAAGTACATCAATTAGCCTTTGTTTCTCTTCATTTACCGAATACATTAAATCTTCTGTATTTAGGGTAATCTCATCTTCTAATCCGGGTAATGTCTTATACTTTCCTCTAACGTAAGCTAACATTTCTTTAGATAAAACTAGAGTATATTTTTTTATCCATTGCTTACCTATATCATTTATGCTAGAATAAGGTAAGGTAAAATAAGGTATTGTAGCGTGACTATTAATTTTACCTTTTCCTCCTCTATTTGCATTTTTATACTCGGAATCTAAAGTATACTCAAACCAAATCTTATATTCTTTTGCAGGAGTAGGAAATATACGAATTCTATTGTTTATAATTTCAAAACCGTATGCAGATTTTCTTATTTGGTCATTAAATTCTATGGCCTGCATCCTAAGAATATCGTGATGTAAAGGCATCAATAAGAAATTAACTCCAGGGCTATAATTACCAAATCCAAACTGGTCTAGTAAGTTTTGAGTACCTAAACCTGTTCCTACAAACGGGTCAAAATATTTTACAATAGCAGGCGGAGCATTGTGGAACATTTTTCTTATTACGAACTTGTCTGTAGCAGGATTGCCGGACTCTAATGAAACTCTAGTAGGGTCTAGTAAGCTATATACTTGTTTTCCTTCTTTTACTAGTATAGAGCCTGTATAAAATGTAGTTCTACCTCCTACTCCCACTTCCGTACCATATTCAGCGGATATTTCTAAAATACCTGCTATTGAATTTGTTACTAGTTCTTTTTCTAATCTAAGGGAACCCGTATTGAATCCCATTAATCCTAATATATTGTCTTTTGCGGAGTGAGCATTGACTTGATTGCTATACTCCGAAATAGCCTCTTCGAAAGCAGTGTAAAAATTTATATCTTGTAATTCTATATCAGTTAAAGGATATCCAAGTCTTCTTGCGCACCATACGGCTACTTTGGGCGCGTCATTTTGAAAATTAATATCTTTATCGAAAATACCAAAAGGAGTAGATCCAGATACTGCACTACCGCTTCCAGGCCAAATAGGTATATGAACTGCCATCTGTGTTTTACAATAAATAGTCTAGTGGAATTATTTTATTTAAGTTTGGCAATACTTAATATACCTGTCTAATAAATGAAACAAGGACATATCTAGTTCCGGATAAAACGGGTCTAGCTCCGTGTCTATGCGTTATTTGACCCGGATGGATAGTAATTTCTCCTGTAGTTCCTTTGACTAGTGCTTTTTGTTTTGAGAACCAGGTACCTCCTCCTTCAAAGTCTTCGTTTAAGGTAAGAACGGTAGAGAATGCGGAATCATCGTGGTGTAGTGATAGATGTCCTTGATTTTCCGGGGTGTATTTTATAATAAAGTTTTCAGAGCTAAATTTTTTCCATTTTTCTCCAGTTAATACAAAATTAGATTTTATTAATGGATATATGTACTCATTTAAAAACATGTCATAAGCATCATGTAATTGAAATTCATTGATTAGCATGTCATGAGTTGGATAAAAATAATGTCTATCTTTTGTCCATTTTCCACAATCTTCTGCTAATCTTATGACTTCATTGCAAAAGTTATTCTTGAAAGCATGTAAATGTAGGACATCAGGTATAGGTTCATCTACAATTAAATCATATTCTTTATTTTTCAATGCAGGATTTATAAAAGATGTTGACCATGCATTAAAATCTTTTGTTAAATATATAGGAGATGCAAATGAATTACTTTCTGTTTTGCTTGTTTTATTATTACTTGTTTGACTTACTATAGATTCTTTTAAAGCATATGCAATCATGTCTCTCCATATATGTCCTAAATCTGATCTTTCTATGTTTATTGAATATGTACATGCTAAGAAATCATCTAAAGGCATGATATATGATTCTAGATTTTGTTCTAATATTCTATCTAATCCTGTTTTAGATAACATATAAGCATGTGATAACCATGAGTATCCTGGTGATACATATAATTCATTTTGTATGTCTGTGTCCCCGCCGATTTTTTGCCTTCCTAAATACAATAAGCCCCACTCATATAATGCTATTTCTTTCGCGGGGAACTCTTTATCTACTTTAAAATCATCCTCTAATATTAAGATGCTTTCATAATTTTTACTTTTTGCATCTTTCCAAACAGACAAATGAGATAAAGCACATCCAATTTCTCCTGGTAAAATGTCCCGATTATAATATGAATTACTATGATTATCTATTTTCCAATTATTGAAAAGATTCCATTTAAAATTTACTTTAGGATTTCTACCATCTACAGCTTTAAATATATGAAATTGTTTTGGTATAATTCCTAGCTTATTAAATTCCGCGGTGTACTTATTTACTGCATCATCAGAAACATCAAAAGATATTACATATACAGCATCGATATTCAATTTATTATCCATGACTTCATTAATTTTATTATCAATATTTTCCATTATTTTATGAATTAGTTTATTAGCAACAACAATAGGTTTAAAATCATCAATTGAAATATTACTATTGAAAGAATTTTTTAAAATAGTAAAATTTTGATTACTAGTTACACAAGATAGCCAAGAATCAAAATCTATATAATTAAAAACAGTTTCCTTTAATCCGGCTCTTAATCTAGTAATTGGAATTAATCCTAACATTTGCATTTCAACAGCAGATACACAAAATGTTTCATCATAATTTGAAGGATATAGCCAATACTTTTTATTACTTGCAAAAGAAATTAATTCATCTTTTTTTAGAGAACCATAAAAATATACATTATTATAAGTGTTTTTTACATGAGAGAAATGTTTATTATAAAAATCTTCTCCATATTTAGGCGATAATATGTATAATTTTGACATTGGCTTATAATATAAAATCTTTCTCCAATGTATTAAAATTTCATTTAATCCTCTTTCTGCATGTGATATATAAATGTAAGAATCATCAATTTTTAATTTATTTGATTTTTCTATTGTTTTTACCGCATTATAAGAAATGATAGAATTTACATGTTCAAAGTTTAAATTAAATTCTTTCTGATGATATTTAGATACACATATAACACTTTTAAATTTAGGATGATTGAATACCCTACTTTCTAATTCTTTTATTTCTTTACCTTTATAGTAATTGTAAAAAAACGTATCTACATTGTGAATCCAAAAATAAGAATAATCATATGAATCCTCTGAAATTAAATCAATGTAATGTGTATAATTTAAAGCAATTAAAATGTCCGCTCTTGTATTGTAATTATTTGTGTAAATAACGCCATTCAAGACACTCTCCTGAACTATTTCCCCTGTAATAAACACAGAGTGCCCTAAATCAAATAAAGCTTCTGAGAGGTGACGTAGGGCCCATTCAGTGCCGGCGAAATTATCTCCGCCGGCATCAAAATGAGAGTAATAACCAATATAAAACTTAATTGTCATAAATGAAATTAATTAGGGTAAAGATATTTAAATATATCTTCTAAAGCTTCGTGTCTGTGATTTGTTGAAAGAGTAACGCAATTTACATACTTACTCTGATTTATAACTGATATAAGGTGAAAAGCAGACTGTTCTTTATGTCTTAAATCTATCTGGTTTTGATCGCCTGCAAAAATCATGATTGTATTTTTTCCTAGTCTACTAATGCACATCGATAATTGCTCTTTTGTTAAATTCTGGAACTCATCTATAATACAAACAGAATCGTCAAATGTTCTACCTCTAAAGTGTGCTAAGGTTACTAACTCGACAGATTTATCAGTATATAACCTTTCTACGGCGGATTGTTTAGAATAGGCTTTAGTTATGTTGTCTTTTATTGGAACAATCCAAGGTTCTAATTTTTCTTCTAGTGTTCCTGGTAAAAAACCCATTTCTTCTGTTGCCACCATAGGTCTTGTTATAACTATCTTGTTTATTTCTCTTCTAAAAAATTTATCTAAAGCTATTTGTGTTGCTAATAACGTTTTTCCACTTCCTGGTTTTCCTAAAATAAAATTTACTGGGTGTGTTAAAATTTTTTCCTTTGCTTCTTTTTGGTCGTTAGATAATTGAATGTCAAATTTTACCGGATTTTTAGGTACTCTCTTTTCTGTGTTTTCAGTCATGAAGTTTTTATAATAAGTATAATCTTAAATTTAGTATTTGCTTACATAAACTCCATCTTTTTTTATGGCGGGAGATTTTTTTAATTTGATGTAAGAATCATCAACGGTTTTATGAATATATAAAAAATTTATATTATTTAATAATTTTTCGCACAATCTTTTATCTTGTTCTAGCTTTTTTATTTTTTTCAATATTTCTACTTCTTTACTAGAATCCTCCGATAAACTATTATTTAACTCTTCAATTTTTAAATTAATTTTGTTTAGTTCTTTTACTTTTTTGTTTATGTTCGTCATATTTTTTATTTTTAATAACATATGAATTTTATAATTAGTTTAAGTAAACTAAAAAAGCGAGGCTTTTTAGGGCCTCGCTTCTATATTCAAATTTAACTTTAAACTATGTCGATTATAAGGAATCTAATCCATGAACATAAATCTTACCATAGTATTCAGGACGAACCATTTTCTTAGCATATCTCGTCATGATACCTTTTCTTGGTGTGAAGTTTTCAGGATCATATACAAGAGGAGTCATAATCAATGGAATGTATGGTGCGTAAACAGCTCCTGTTTCTAGGAATTGTGCGCCTCTATAGCCCATCAATAATAAGTTCTCTGTCATATATGGATTCTTGTATACTGTAAATCTGCTATTTAACAAACCTACTTTCTGAACACCCATTGCAAATTTAGCTTGATCACCATTAGTGTCAGCTGCGTATCCTGGGATTGATTCTAGAATTGTAGCAATAGTTGGAGAAGTAACAATAAAGTTAGCACCTCCTCTCATTGTTAATCTATGAATTTCATTAGATACTTTTTGCATTTTAGTTCCGATAGTTTGGAACCAAGTGCCTTGATTGTAGAATTGTCCTGTAGTAGCAGAGTTTGTAAATGCGGTAGTACCCGGATCATATGTAAATCCTATTCTTGCAGACCAGCGCTCTACTGTTTGAGCTTCTGAAACTAACATATCTAAAATCTCTAAATCAATTTCTTGAGAAATATATTCAGAAAGCATAGAAGTTAATTCAGCTTCAGCATCAATAGAGTGATATGCATTAAGGTCTTGCGCGAATTCTGGGGTCCATTTTGCCTTTAACTTACGAGTTTTAGACGTAATGGCTTCAGAGCGCATTTCCAAATTAATTTCCGGAATTGGTAAATCTTGATTTGCTCCTCCGGCTTGAGTTTTACCTTCTTCAAAATCACCTCTAGTAATATCTGTAGGCTGTTTGTGGTAATTTACCTTAACACTAGACATTGTGGTAGAACCAGAAACAATAAATACAATTCTGTTATTAGTTAAATCATAGGATGTAAACTGTTGAAAAGTATCGTTAATGTTAGTTCCAGTTACTGTAAATGCTCTAACACCCAATGGATCGAATCCGGAAACAGAATCAGTAGAAACATATATCTTCCTTAATTTTGTATTGCTCTTGTAAGATGCGGAGAAGTTAGTATCGTAATTAATGTCAGAAGTCATATTCACAGAGCCTGTGAAAAACTTAGTTGAATTGATTCTAGCTAAACTACCTGTAAAAGATAAAGTAGAACTAGAATAATCATTAATAGAGTAGCTAAATCTTCCCGCGCCATAAAGACCTTGAGTACCCGCTGTGCCTCCTTTGTCAGAGTCAGTAATACCAAATACAGAATCTTTTTGAGAATTTTTTCCTTGATTAGCAAAAAATCCAGGTTGAGAAGTTCCATATTTAAAGTCTAGAAAGAATACTAGGCCGGAAGGTAAATTCATTGGTTGAATGCTAACAAAATCTTTAGCTGCAATAGAAGAAAAAATTCTTCGTACTAAAGGTAGCGCAACACCTGCCCACTCTTCTGAGTTTGATGCAGTACCAGTTCTGTTAGCCTCAGTTACTAATTGACGAGCTTGATTTTCTAGAAGAACTGCTAAATGCGGTTTTTCTCTCTTTTCATCTAAGCCCTCTAATAAACCAGTGGGTTCCCACTTGTTTATATATTTCATCGCTTCCGCTTTTTGTGTTCTATTATAATCATGCGGAAGCATGTGGTTTAAATTTTCCATATTTTTACTTAATTATACCCGCAAGTTCTTGAAGTCTTACGCGTAGATTGCTTGATTCGTTTACAATGTTTGATTTAGTAGTAGCAGAAGGAGCTGTACTATTAGTAGGTTTTGAAGCAAAAGATTCAGTTAAATTTTTAGATTTTTTACCTTTATTAGAGTCTACACCTTCATACAATTTGGCGTAAGTAGAATAAAGTAATTTAGCCTCTCTGATTGTAACTACACGCTCAAAGTTTTCTAAAATATCTTTTTTCTGATTTTCTGATAAAGCGTAATTTCTAAAAATCTTAGAAGTGTAAAGTAATTTAGAGTTTAAGAGATTAACTTCCTGAAGCATTCCCTTGAGTTGATTTACAACTTCATAAGCTTCTTCTAATTCTCTTTTCATCTCTTTCATATCTTTTTCATGTTTTCCATCTTCTTCTTCTTCGTTATCATCATTGTCTCCAATTGCTTCTGAAAACATAGTTTCTAGAGCATCCATCACATCTTTACGGCTAAAATACTTAGGACCTTGAGGGTCTTCTGTATCTGAATCGTAAGAGTCCATTTTGTTATCTCCAGTTCCAATGTTAGAAGATTTTAACTCTTCTTCTAACTCAGCTAAGATTTCTTCTAAACTAGCGGATTCATCTTTTTTAGATTCTCCATCTTCTTCGTCGTCGTTGTAAGCTTCATTAGTTTCTTTATCATCATCTTCTTCTTCTTTGGCTTCCATGTTAGGTTTTTTATCATCGTGTCCTTTCTTCTTTTGAAGCCATGTCGGTTGTTCTCCTTCTTCCATTTCTTCTTTTTCTTCTTCTTTATTTTCTAGAAGTGGAGATACTTTAGATAAGATAGAATCTTCTAATGTTGCTTTTGCGTTTTGCAGTGCTGTTTCTTTTATAGCTTTTGCATCAGCAATTGCAGATTTTAATAAATCGTTCATGTTACTATTTTGATTGTAAGACTATTATAAATCTTAAATATATTTTTAATTTTTTAATCTTATATTAAACAAGATATTATTACCAATAAATATTATCTAATTTTACTAAAATGCTTTTTTTAAAAAATTTTAACTGTTTTATTTATTATTATTTTAAAAAAATTGATTAAGAGAAGTAAGAGTAAAGTAATTCTCTGTCTGCATATCCTAAAACTTGTTTTCCACTTTCGTGATTTTTCTTGATTTCTTTTAGTTTTTTTACATAAGATTTCAATTGAGGGCCGGAAGAAGATGATATGAGCATGCTTAATCTTTGAACTGTAGATGTATAAATTTCTGCTCTTCTACCTTTTCCATATATTCTAGTAGTATCAAAAGAAGCTATTACAGATATTGAAGACATCCATTTATCTCCTGCGCTATTATAAGAAGGTCTTTTATAATTAAAAACATCTCCTGTAAATTCTATACTTTTTATGTTAGATACATATAGAAATCTCCAACCGGGTCTATCTTGTGGATTATTTGTATCTCCTTTTTTCAACCAAGCTCTTATAGCTAATCCTTTTGCGGGATTTTTTTTGGATTGACCCAAAGCTACGGGCTCTATTACCCTAATCCCAGTAGCTAGTTCTTCGGATTTATTATCGCTTATGTATTTTATTTTTATTATTAAATTATTTACAATAGCTATTTTTAAATCTTTTACCGCGTTACCCGTAGGTTTAACTATAATTTTAGCGTTATCTCTAGCTTTTTTTTGTATTTGTATTAATTGATTTATTGTAGTTTCTTCATCCGCCTCTTCTTCTTTTTTTAGAACATCGGCAACTCCTCTAAACTCAGAAACTCCTACGGGCGCACTTTTTAACGCAGAACCTAATTCGTAATCTATAAAACTACTTTTATCTCCTTTATCTACCTGTGTTTTATAACCTGATCCAAATTCAGAACTTTTTACATATTGCTCTCTTGTATTTGATGCTAATGTAGAAAAAGTGTCTTCATCTAATATTTTAGATATGTCGTACTTATAAAGCAGTAAATAATTTTTTATTGTTATGTTGTTTCTCTCTCCTACTTTTATTAATCTAGATATAAAAGTATCTCTATTTACACCTCCCGGACTAGATTTTTTTCTAAATAATTTTCTAGTTTCTAAATCAGATACTATTATAATTTTACTGTTTTTTATAATAGAATCAGCATTTTTGTAGAAATTTTCTAAACTTGTAATTACTTTAACACTTTTTTTTGAGTCTAATCCTCGTATATTCTTTAAAGAAGCTCTAAATTCTTTTTCTATTATTTCTGTTTCTTTTGTCAACAATCTCTTTAATCTATCCTCCATTTTTACAGAAACATACCTACTATTCCTTTCTTGACCTCCTGCAATTTTAAATTTATCATGTAACTCTTTGGTAAAAGTAAAATCCGGAGATAAGAATATAATAGATGCCATTACAGTATTTTTGACATATTAAGAATTTCGTCAGCTAAAATATCGAAATTATTAGAATATATCTTAGATTCTTTCATTACTACAGGGGACATGAATGCTCCTTGTGTAGATGGATTAGATACAAAGTCAAAAGCTACCATTTCATAATCTTCGCCAACTTCATAATAAGGGGACCCATTTCTAAGTCCAGCTTCCCTTAATGATCCAACTCCTCGAGAACTTATACCAACGGTGTGTCCTTTGTCGAAATATTTTTTCAATAAATTTCCCTTAGGTGTCCAATCCAATACTTCAGCAATTCCATATATATCATCTTTTTCCCACCATAATTCTTTTATTATATGAGACGCTTCGGACAACCAAGTATCAGATCTATCCGGATGGTCTAATTCTCCATAAGAAATACCATCTTTAATTTTATCATTATATTTTTCTACTTGAATTTCCATCAATTTACGAGGGTACATTCTTTTGTTAAAATTTACAGAATTAGCTCTTTGTAAAATCCCTTTAACTAGTAATCCCCCGTTAGCTCCTTTAGACTCTTTTATTATGCAATTTATAGGATTAAATATTGAGATGGAATCAATAAGTAATAATTTATTTTGTGCCATTTTTTATATTTTTTAAGAATTCGTCTATAAAATTTATTACGGATTCTTGTTTTAAAAATGGAGAGGTTTTTTGTTTTTCTTTATCCCGCTCTATTTTATTGAAAGTTGTTTTCTTTATAAATTTGTATGGTTTTTCTTTAGTTTCAGGCTTACGTCTTTTAAATACTAAAGGAGTTCTCGGCGGGCCCTCACCTCCATCCAAATTACTTGTTACATTCATTTCATTTTTAACATTATCTTCATCATCAATTGGTAAAAATTTAGATGAGGACTCATTAGTAGGATTACCCACTTTATAATTCTTGTTTAAAGATTCAAATAGGTATTTCATGAATGCTTTTTTATTATGTTTCATATTTATCTAGATATAACATTCACAAAATCATAATATTTCATGATAACGTGTATATGGTCTTCAGTAATGAATTTTGTATTTTCTATTTGATTTAAAACATCAAGCATTTCATTTAATTTAGATGCAGATGAATTGTTTTCTACTAAAGGAATAATATTAGAAATGGATTCTTCTAATTTATGTATTTCAGATGTTATATAAGATTTAAATTCATCAGAAGATATTTCCATGTTTATATAATTTCCTAATAACATTTTTTGCTCATTTAATAATCCATCATACTTATCATTATATTTTTGAATCATTATTTCAAATGCTGATAGTCTAATTTCTTCTGATTCTTTTAAAAATTCTACATTTGTATTATTTGATGTTTCTGAATTGCATATACATTCTATTAGATTCTGTTTATTTGATACCATTAATGGAGGATTATCCATCTGGTTATATTCAAATATGTTATAAATGCTTGCGTATTGTTGGTAATTTTCTACTTTTATGTCAAATAAAGAATCCCCGCCAAAATATGATGTTATGTCTTTATATAACCTGTATTTTTCTTTATTTAACTTTTCTAAATCTAAAGAATTTCTTGCCTGTTTAACTGATTCTATAAGTTCATTTGCTAATGTAGGATTTGCAACTTTTTCCTTAATTAGCATTTGGTAAAAAGATAACTCCTTTCTAATTTCAGAATTATTCGAGAAATGTTTTTTTATAATTGAGGAAATTTCATTTATTCCTTCTCCTTGTAATACATTGCTAGTCATTCTTTTCACTAACATTTCAAAAATCAATCCCGTATTCCGGTGTTTTTTGTGTTTTATTTTCTTCATTTTTAATAGTTATGAATTTCTTATTAAAAGAAATTATTTTAAATAAATATTGTAATGTTTGCCTAAACCACTATAAATCTAATAAGTTATTTTCGTTTAGTAGTCCTAAGTTTATATCTTTATCATTTTCTTTAAATGATTTTTCTATTATTAGATTCTTATTTCTTATATGACTGTCATATTGTTTTCTTAAAGAATTTACTAACTTAGACTCTAAATTTACTGGATTTTCTCTTTTTCTAGCCATAAGAGGGTCTTTTTCTCCTTCTAAATTAGATTTCATATCTCTGTCTCCCATAGGATCGCGGCCGTTTGATTTATCATTTTTAGTTCCGAAAGTGCCAATTCTTTTTGGTCTGCCTCGTTCATCTTCTTTATTTGCAAATTCTAGCTCTTCTCCGTCATCAAATTGCATTGGGTTAATCTTATTTCCCTGAGAAGCTAATTTTATTGACATCATATCGTGAGGAGTACCGAAACTTTGTCCTGATAGTTTTGGGTCATTTCCTTCTGTTTCTATCTGGGAATGTCTAAATGTGGTCATTAAATCTTCTATGATTAAATCCTCTTCGGCAAGTCTTTCTGATTCCGATAATTTAAATAAATTTTCATGTATATATTTTCTAGAGAATAATTTAGAATCTTGCATAACTAAAGCAAGATTCATTTTTTCTGTTAATATTTCTACTTTTTGCCTTTCATAAACTAAAGATGGATTATTTAAAGACAAGGAAAAATCAACTAATTCTTCATTTTTATATCCTTGAGTATATAAATGAATAATAGCTATTTTGTTTAATTCCGAAACAATAATTTTTTGTATTCTCTCTATTGTTCTAGCAAATCTAACATCTTCTGCCGCAATCATGGATTTACCTTCTGTATCTTTATCATATCCCAAGAATGGTTTAGGTATTTTTAAGGCGGCCATCATTCTATTTCTCACATACTCAATATCATCCATAAAACCTTGATTACCTAATCCGGGTAAAGTTGATATATCGCTACTAGAATCTTTGCCTCTAACTGGAAGATAATAATCCTCAAGCATATTTTGTAAATTAAACTTCAAATTATAATCCCCTGTTCTTTCATCTACATATGGAGTCTTTTTCATAGCAGATATAATTGTCTCCATGTAATTATCAACTTCGTTTGGAGGTATACTACCTACATTTATTTTAAAAACTCTTCTTTCTGGGGCTCTCATTATTCTATGAATTAACATCGCATCTTCCATCAATGTTAACATTTTAAAAATCTTTCTTGCAGGCTCTATCTGACTTCTACCATAAGGTAAAAAGTTACTGTCGGATAATAATCTAAAATGAGCTACTTCATGATAGTCTAATTCTTTATTTTTTCTATCTTCATTTCTATAAACAATTGGACTCATTTGTGTTGTGTGAACACCTTCATATATAAATTTAACTTCATAAGGATTTTGAGGATTTGTTCCTTCCGTTCTTCTAACCTCATAAGCAGATAATGGAATTACGTTTTTTATACCTAATCCTTCCTCAATGTCCAAATAAAGATAAAAATCTCCATATTTACATAAAGATCTTGTCCAACTCCATAAATTATATTCTATGTTCAAAATATCATAGAATAAATTATATAAAATCTTTTTTATATTTTCATTTGGAGTAGAAATATTTAATAAATCTCCTTCAACTGACATAACAGTACTTTCATCTGCATATATATCTAACGCAGAAGCAATAATAGGATCTGTATCCATTGCTTCGTAATCTGTAAATATTTGCAACTTAGAAGAATGAAAATTTATAGTATTATTGTTAGGTGAATATCCATATTGTCTAGTTGTATGTAGTCCTGAAAATCTATCTACATAAGCGGTTTTATCTTTTGCGCCGCTTCCTTGTAATCTAGATGTATCAATAACTTTTATTCTGTCTTTACCTATTCTTCTAACAATTACTTGAGTAGAAAAAAGTCTCTTTAGTTTTGCTTGTATTGAGTTATCCATTTATTTTATTTTATAAGCCATGTAAGACTTTCTGATTCGTTTCCTCTAGTTTTCATAGACCAAGAGTCATGAATTTTATTATCTTTAGGAGTATATATTGTTTTTGTTGTATTAGCTAATAAAGACCTAGAAAAATTAAGTCCTAGTGTTTTCATTTTTAATGATGTATCTCTTACCCAAAGGCCTATAGCAAAAGACATTACCAAATCATCATTATATCCATCTCTTGCCTCGGCTTTATGGTCTTTCCAAACAAAAGTATACAACTCCTGAATTAATCTTTTACTATATACAATAGGAGATTTTTCTCTGTAATAAGTTTCTAATTTAGAAATCATTACAGGTCTAGTTTTAGATGATGTTGTAAATCCCGGAACCATATTGTCTTTTAACATGTATTCTTGATTTATATTCATGTGAATGTCAGGGTCTACAAAAGGGTCGTTTCTGAAAGTATAATAAAGATTCTGGTATCCAATATCTATAATTGTTTGTAACACCGCCCAACCTACATAAGCATTTTCTACGGCTAGTAGAGCTCCATTATATTCGGATGCAATACTAACTAGTAAATGTCCATATTCTGTAGTTCCTATCATGCTTTTAAACTCCGCTACTTGTTCTAAAGACTCAATATTTATGACATGAAAAGCAGAAAAATCTGAAGAATCTCCTCTAGATACGTCGGCACAAACTACATAGCTACAGTCGCTTTCTGGGTATTTCCATATCCACAAATCTCCGGTTTCTCCTCTCTTTTCTACAGGATCTTTTACGCAATTATTTTCGTACCATATTAATATACTACCATCTACTACTGTATGTCCTGAAGTTAAAAAGTCCCCATCACACTCTTGAGCTGCTGCCTTTTCTCCTAATAATATATCTTGCTCTTTACGCCATTTTGAGTCTCTTTCCGGATGCACGGTCCATGGTAAAAATATTGATGTGAAATCTCCTCCGTTTAAAGATTCCTGCCATATTCTATGAAACAAATTACCTACTCCATTCGGTGTAGATAAGAGGATACAACTACCTCCGGTGGCTAAGGTTGATTGTGCGGCTGTCCATATCTCCTCTGAATTTGTAATGTGAGCAGCTTCGTCTATGACAAGTAAAGATAAGGCTTCCGAACGAGCAGAATCTGGACTTGATGATACAGCTTTTACACTTGATCCATTGTTTTTAAATCTTAACATCATTTTATTATCTTCTAAAGTCTCTTGTTTTAACCAAGAAGGTAAAAAATCATGCATTAATCTAATTTTATGTACTAAATTTTTTGCTACATCTTGTTTCGTTGCAATAATAAGAACTTTATATCCATTTTTAAAAATCATATTGTGTAAAATATATGCAGCAGATAGTGTGGATATTCCTAATTGTCTACCTTTATTAATTATAATGTACCTATCCTTATACATTTTTTCTAGAGTAGTTTCTTGAAAGGGATATAAACCAAATAATATTCTACCTTTTTTAGGATGTTCTATTTTACAATATTTTTTTGTAAAATATACTGGATCTTTAGCGCATTTTTTATACTCTTGTGCTATTGCTAATTTTACTTTATTTGTAGACATGTTATTTTATATCTATTTCTTTTATATTATATGTTTCCATGATTTCATTTTTTAAATCATTGAAATCATTTCTTATTTTATCTAAAAACGATTCTTTGTTTTCTATAGTCCATTTTTCTATAGACCCATCCGCATTTGAATATCCCATGTTATCAAAAGATTTAATTAAAATTTCAACTTCTTCTGATGCTTCTCTTAAGAAAGATATTGCATTTTCTCTTTTTTTATCATTAACATAAGTATTAAAATCTCCTTTTAATTTTAATTCTGCCTCATATTTTATAGTGCATTCTAAACATCGTCCTGTTTTTTTACCTAGTTTGTAATCTGCTTGACCAAAAATTTTACCTTCACATGTATCTAAGCAATTAGGAAATTTTTTTATTTCATCTAATTTTTTTAGTATTTCTCTGACTCCTTTTGCTCTTTTAACTTTATAACCATCTCTTTGTTCCCACTCTACTACATCGCCCATAGGAGAAACCTCTTCCCAAATGTCGCCAACATTTCTTATTCTATAGTCTTCTTTTTTTCTATATCCTATTGTAGTTCTTTTTTGAGATTTGTGTTCTCCTACAAGAAGTTTCTTTACTGCTTCTATGTTTCGTAATTTACTCATATTATTTTTTGTTTTCTAGTTTTAAAACTCTTTCTGATAAATTTTTTACTATATCATATAATTCTTGTATGGCTTTTAAATTATAAACAGATAATTTGTCATAATTAACAGCTAATACTCCTTTTTGTCCTTGTATTTTTAGCTCTCTTAGAAGACCTGTTTTTAGCCCATCTGTTATGTCCTGTGCAATTATACCGACTTCCTTATTATTTATATCGGTAGGTATTCTGTAAGAAGACGAATTTTTATTTACCTCTAAGATTATTCCTTTCATTTCGTCAGGATTCCAAGAATAATTAACTGGTTTTATATTATATATTTCTTCTAATACAGGTTGTATTTGCTTTATGTCTTTTTTTAGTCTTTTGTCGGAGAAGGCCGCGAATGGACCTCCTATACCCCTTTCGCCTTTCTGACCCTTCTGACCAGGAGGGCCTGATCCTCCTGAGGGACCGGTAGGACCGGTAGGTCCGGTAGGTCCAGAAGAACCGGTGGGACCGGTAGGGCCCGCAGGGCCAGTAGGTCCGGTAGGTCCAGGAGAGCCTGGGAGACCTAGTCCAGTAGCGCCTGTATCTCCCTTAGGTCCGGTGGGGCCAGCAGGTCCTGGAGAACCAGTAGGGCCAGTGGGACCAGGTGAGCCAGGAATGCCTAATCCTGTAGGGCCGGTAAATCCTTGCGAGCCGGTAGGGCCTGGGGCGCCGGTAGAACCTTGTGGACCAGTAGGACCGGGTGAGCCAGTAGAGCCTGTAGAACCTGGAGGACCGGTAAATCCTTGCGAGCCGGTAGGGCCTGGGGCGCCGGTAGAACCTTGTGGACCAGTAGGACCGGGTGAGCCAGTAGAGCCGGTAGAGCCTGTAGAACCCGGAGGACCGGTAAATCCTTGAGGGCCTGAAGGTCCTGTGTCTCCTGTAAATCCTTGCGGGCCTCTAGGACCAGGAAGACCGGTAAATCCTTGAGGTCCTGTTACTCCTACCTCCCCCTTTTGTCCTTGCGGGCCGGTAGGGCCTTGGTTGCCTTGCGGTCCTTGTCTTCCCTGTGGGCCAGTACCTCCTGGTTCGCCGGCGGGTCCTTGTAAACCTACTCCAGATAGCCCTGTAGGGCCTTGATTGCCTTGAGGGCCTTGTCTTCCTTGAGCTCCGGTGGTGCCTTGTAAGCCGGTTAATCCTTGAAAGCCAGTATCACCCTGTGGGCCTTGATTGCCCTGAGGGCCTGGTTGAAAGCTAGGGTTACCTGATTGACCCGTAGGGCCTTGAAAACCTTGTGCGCCTACTGTTCCTTGTAATCCGGTAGGTCCTTGATTGCCCTGTGCTCCTGTTGTACCCTGAAGACCAGTTGGTCCTTGGTTACCTTGTGGTCCGGTGAT
>Ga0214921_10000291_pt1 | contig 98708 bp, 87 predicted proteins | sample LL1505_MetaG_FD_177992 | JGI IMG/M metagenome (GOLD analysis project Ga0214921, IMG submission 177992) | Freshwater microbial communities from Lake Lanier, Atlanta, Georgia, United States - LL-1505 | ecosystem: Environmental > Aquatic > Freshwater > Lake | place: USA: Georgia | collected... | reverse complement strand
GCGCAGCCCAGATTTTTATAGCGGACGAAACACACACAACAAAGTAGTCATATTTCCGAAAGGCAATTACAAGAAAGGCGATTATGTGCATGTAACAATTACAGAGTGCAGTTCGGCAACACTCAAAGGTGTGTTGGCTAATGAATAAATAGTTTGTAAAAAAACAATTTGCTTACAAAAAATAGCTACATGGTATTAAAAAACACAAGCTATATCGTTATTTTAATGGCAAAGTATTCAAAATATTATTCAATAAAACAGAGTAGAGAACCGCGCTTATAGGCAGTTAAATAATGAATGTTGGGCATAGAATTTTGATGATATATTTAATCCTGTCATCAAATTTCTATCTCTATTTTAATGATAACACCATTTTCTCCGCCTTCAAATGGACCCATGTTTTTTCCAGACCTAATTACCTTTTCGCATATGAGTGGATGTGTTAAATCTAACCTGAGAACATTTAAAACATCGCCTAATTTAAGATTGCTTTTTTCTGTATGTACAACTTCAAACATAAAGGGACCAAGAAATTTTAACTTCAATAACAAACCCGTATTGTAAAAAAGAGTTATTACTTGACCTTCTTCCAAATTATTAAAAGCAACTTTATCAATACCTTCAATATAAGAAGTATCGTCATTCATATTACCATTGTTGATGGCTTCATTCCAACAGCTGAAACCTATGTATTTAGCAATAATATCTAGTGTATATAAACGATGATTCTCATTCTTACATTTAGTAAAGCCAAAAAGCCTTAACAAGGTTGTAACACTAATTTTTTCTTTAGTTGCAATGCTAATCATACGAGCCAAGACTTCACAATCTTTACTGTACCTAATTTCCTTTCCATATTTATGTTCAATTCTTTTCTTAATTACTTCTGGTAACATATTATTAATTCATTTTTAGTGGTTAGCTACATGCAAAAAAAGCAATAAATTTTTACTAAAAAAGGGAATGAAGGAATTGAAGGAAGTGAAAGATTTGAAGGAAGTGAATAGAACGAAGGAATTGAAGGAATTGAAGTCCTAATTTGTAAAATAATTTATTCTCATTTGCCACAATTAAATTGAAAATTGTTAACGAGGCGATGACCGAAAATAAAAATCATTGAAGTGTCAGCATCACAAAAAAATATATTGAGAGCTGAATTAAGAAATATATAAGTTAAACAATAATATAACATTGAATAAAAGTTAACTATTGCTCAAATTAAAAAATACAAAACACTCAGTAAACTCAGTAAATCGCGCGCCAAAGCAAGTGATTTGGTTTGTATATAAAGGCTTCTATTCAGTCGGTTACAGATTAAAAGCAATGTCTAAAAGCTATTTTTTGTTTACTAAATAAAACTATTAATAAATAATCAAAAGATGAGAAAATCATTAGTTGTAATTGCCTTAACATTTTTATCAATACTAGTATCAGCGCAAGATAGAGGCTGGACTAAAGGCACAAGAACTATTGTATATGAAGAATACATGTCACTGCTTTCCAAGTATCAAAATTTACAACAAGGTCAAAAAGAAACTATTGCCTTATGTTGTGTTGAAGAAGTTGTAAAACAATTTTCAAAAGCTGATTATGATCTAAAAATGGAAATTGAAATAAAGCGTTTACAAAATGGAACAATTACAAACTGCAGTCAAAAAGCTGGTATTGAATTAAAAGAAATTGTTGTAGAAAAAGTACCCGAAAAGGTTGAATGGAATAAGGATGCTAAACAAAGTTTACTAAATCAATGTGCGGCGCTTTATGAAGAGTATAAAATTACCACTGATGAAAAAGAGAAATTATCATACTGCGCTATGCAAAAAATCATTCAAAATTTCACCATCGAAAAATATAATAGTCTCATACCATTGGAAGAGAAAAAACTAAAGGAAGACACTTTTAAAGATTGCAATACACAAAACAATATCACTTTAAAGAAGAAAAAGAAAAGAGGTGGTTGTATGTTTTAGCGAAACAACTACTGCCCGTCCATCGCAAAGCGGCTACATCCATTATACTAAACATTACACATAAGACGCTTTAAATTTGCTTAAAACAAAGAATTTTTAAATTAAAGACCCTTTTAGCTCCGCAACGTATATGATCCTAATCACCTTCATTTCCAAACAACAATCAAGTAACATCTTAATTAAAAAATATGCTACGTAATTGAAATAGAATGGCAAAGAAAATTTCTGTAAAAAAACCCAACTGCCCTCGTTAGTACTAACGAGGGTTTTTGATTTACTGGCTTTGTATGTGCTTAAAACGGTTTATATATATGTAGCTTATTTATCATGGATGTTAATTATTTCTGAAAGATTTAAAGTGCTTGAAGCCTTCATATTCAAACTAATTTTTTCTACTTTAGCAAAAAAGTAAAAGCTCAAACATTTTATAAATTCAAAATGGTATGTGTAGGTTTAAAAACAAAATTAGGCTGCGAAAGCCAGAGGGCTGACCACCCATAGTGACAGAAATAAAATATAAATGTGGAGTCCAGAACCCACTTAAAAAAACGGTACTTAATCATACAAAAGTGGCGACAACGCATAAAAAAATGAAAAAAATTATGACAATTTTCGGGGCTTTATTAGTGGGCACCATGTTAATTACAAGTTGTGTAAGCACAAACAAAGGTTTTCAATCATCTCCAGTAATTTCTAGAAATGTTCAGCTAGACCCAATAAAAGCTGATATCGAAGTCAATGAATCAAATAAACTTTCAGGTCAAAGTTCAAGTGTATATTTTCTGTTTTTCAGAATAAGCGGAGACAATACTTCAGCTGATGGTATCAATTACAGCACAGATGCAGGAGGATCAATTTTAAGTCAATATAACCCACTAAAATTGATGAAAACAGCTAAACTTAACGAAGTAAGGTCTGCTGCAGCATATAAAGCTCTATCATCTGGGGATTATGACTTTTTAGTACATCCAAATTACACCATGACAACTAAGAATTACTTGGGACTTGTGAAAATTTATGAATGTACTGTTTCAGGATATGGTGCAAAATACCAAAACTTTAGAACCGAGAAACAGAAAATTGTAATTTTACAAGATGGCAAAGAGATAATCGTTCAAGACAATTAGTATAATAAAACCAGCCCATCACCGCAACTACTAACAAGTGGGGCGGTGATGGATTAGTTAAATACTTATGATAAAAGCGTCATTTTTTTAACCTGAAAAACTTATGCTGTTCCAATAGTAAAAAGACTATCGGAAAGTTGATTTATATAGCGGCTAGCCGAAAAACACATATGTAAAGAGTAAGCAAAACATACATTTTCAAAATCGAAAAAACTAATTATTTCGATAAGTTTTATGTTAGTAGTAGCTCTGAAACTTACAACAAAAACTAATTAGTCAATACCTTTTTTGTAGAAGAATAACAAATTTATCAAGTATCTTTTTAGGATAGCAAAACTCCACATCTCATTTGGATTTGCAATCCATAATTAAAATCCCCAAAATTGTCTCCATTTTCAATAACAAGAATTTGAGATGTTCGTTAAAAAATGAGATGCGTAATTGTAGCAGAATGGCTAAGATAATTCCTATAAAAAAACCAATTAACCTTGTTATTGCTAACATCAGCAAATGTTTTAATGGCTTTTATAATTTACATAAAATGTCTTGAATTAAAATACAATATTTGCATTCAATGAAATATCAAATTCAGTTAATAATCTTATTGCTTTTTTATTCAAATATTTTTGGACAAAAAATTCATGTTATATCACAAGGCGCAGAATCCGATAGCAGTTTTTATCATATAGAAAAGATAAATGAAAACGAATTTTGGGCAGCAGGAGAATACGGCATCTTAAAAAAGATTGATTCTTTAGGTAATGCCAGTTCCATAAGCTTTCCGAATGAAGGCCAAAACATTTTAAAAATAATAAAAAAAGAAAACTATGTGTTTATAATAACTGACAATGCTATTATTTACAGATACGATATTCTAAATAAAATATTCATAAAAAAAACATTTCCAGACTTTAAAAATAAATGCTTTTATGATATAATAGCTTTACAAAACGGAAAGCTAATTGTTTGCGGCGGTACAAGTGCAATATCAAAAGGTGAAAAGAAAATTCCGAAAGGTTTTATTGCAATACTTGACCAGGATTTAAAAGAAATAAACATCGTTTGGAGAAATTACAGAAAGTTTGTTTGGTCGCTTTTGGAATTAGAAAATGGGAATATACTCGCTTCTACTTATAATGGCGTCAATTCAAAAATTATTAAAACCGAAGATTTTAAATGTTGGAAAAAAGTAACCAAAATCAAAGGACTTGTTCATGAAATAGCCCACTTAGATAATCACATTTGGTATAGTGGCGCAAAAAGTTTTCACTTCAAAAATGATGGAGTTTTTGGGATGATAGACCAAACACAATTACAATCAAATAATACCGGTTGTTTATGGAGTATGGATATGATAAATGGGAAAATAATTTCGGTTACGGCAAATGGTAAATTGCTGGTGTTTGATAAAAATAAAAGTGAAATAGAACAAATAAAGAACCTCTCTCCCTATGCTTTCTATGACATTGAAAAAATATCAGAATCAAAAATTATGATTGTCGGTCATGGTAAAAGTATTTTCATTATTGATCTTTAGGAATAACAGAAAGAATAAAATACCAAACCGGTAGCTCTGCTCATGCCAGCATTTCCCGCTGGTGGGTAAATCCAACTCCTACTCTCCGCTCACGCCAGTGAATGAATCAATTCGCTCCCGCCAGCGTCCCGCTGGTGGATGAATCAAACTCTTACTCATCTACACGAGAAACTTTCAAGAGCTAATTTTATTGCAGATTGTTTTAGAACTACACTATGCTCCCGCCAACTTCCCGCTGGTGTTTAAACCCAACGCTTACTCATCTACGTTCGGAACTTACAACAGTTTATTTCACACAAATTTTTTATCGCGAAGCATATGAAAAATTTGAAAGAAGTGAAGCTAATGAAGGAAATGAATAGAGTGAAGGAATTGAAGGAATTGAAGTCCTTAATTACAAACTATTTTATTCTCCTTTGCAAATTAAATTCTAAAGAGGGCGGTAACCGAAAAGCCAACGAGTAGGTAAAAAATAAAAAAACATGAATTATTATTTAAAAGTTCTACAGAACTACGCAACATTTAACGGACGAGCAAGAAGAAGTGAATACTGGTATTTTGTCCTATTTAATATAATCATTGCAATCGCATTTGGCTTTGTTTGTGGTCTTATTAGAGTTCCAGATTTAGCTTACCTATATAATCTAGCAATACTGATTCCTTCAATATCTGTTGGTGTAAGAAGAATGCACGATGTAGGCAAAAGTGGTTGGTTTTTGCTGATTCCAATTTACAATCTAATACTTACAGTTACAGAAGGTGAAAAAGGCGAAAATAAATATGGACCAGATCCAAAAGCTGAATAAAACCAACGAGTAACAGGCGTTTGTCAAAAAGATAGTTCAGCTGCTAAATGAAGCTATGTGCCATGAATCAAACGCTATGCTGGCAACAAGTGGCCAACTGCGAAATAGCAAACATCTCAAAGGTCAATGCTAAGAAAAAGGAAATTCATAAATAAATGGTGCCGCTAATAAAATTGTTTTAAAAAAATAAATTAGTTATAAAATGAAAAAAACGATACTTCTTTTCACAGCCGTATTCACAGTACTATTTTGTAATGCGCAAACATATAATTTTGAACAAGGTGTAAAAGCTTATAATGAAAGTGACTTTGAAAAGGCACTTGACTATTTTAGTCGTGAAATTAATGATAACCAAAAGTCATCCTTGGCATTGTATTATAGAGCACTAATCTATAATTACCAAGAAAAAAATTCCTTTGCATTAAGCGACATAAATAACTCAATTAAAAATTTTAGTCCAAAAGAAAAAACTTTGTTAGCTGGCGCTCATAGATTGAGAGGTGACATTTATTACAAAATTGAGAATTATGAAAAGACTTTTGAAGATTACTCAATAGCATTGAAGTTTTCACCTTCCGACCCTGAAATTTATATTGACCGCGCACAAATATATTTTGACTTAAGTCAATACTCAAAAGCAGAAGCAGATTACAAATCAGCATTAAAAATAGACGAATCATTAGTTGTACCATACGCAGGCTTGGGCAGAAATTATATAAATGAGAAAAGGTATGCTGATGCAGAAAAAATACTTAATCAGTTAATTAAACTTTCTCCAGAGTATACTCAAGGGTATAAATTTAGGGCTCAAGTGTATTATGCGGAAAATAAATATGATGAAGCAATAGAAGACATATTCTACGCCTTTGTTTTAGACGATAATGATAAGGGCATAAGAAGTTTATTTATTACATATTCAGAAAAGAACTACCCATTGTCTTTTTCTAAAGTTAATGCGCAAATCGCTAATCATCCCGAAAAAGAACTATGGTACTATGTAAGGGCTAAATTATTTGAAGGTAAATATAATTACAGAGAAGCCATCTCAGACTATACTAAATTAATGGAACTTACTGATATTAGTTACAAGTCTAACATATTGTCATATAGAGCCAAATGCTATTCAAATTCTGGAATGTATGAGCAATCCATAGCTGATTATACAGAAGCTATCTCTATTGACTCTACTAATGGTTACCATTATGGTAATAGAGGTGATGTTAAGCGCTTAATGGGCGCTTATGAAGAGGCCAAAGTAGACTTAACAAAAGCTATTGCAATTGAACCTAGAGAATCATGGTTCTATCATAGAAGAGGTTGGATTGAGGAGGAATTTCTGAAAAATAATGAAGCTGGTTTGAATGATTACAATACAGCAATATCGATAAACAAAGAATATCCTTATACTTATTTACAAAGAGGAGTTTTGTATGAAGAAAAATTAAACAATCCTATAAAAGCAAGAGAAGATTATAATAGCATTCTTTTACTTGACACAATCATACAAGATGGTGGAAATTGTCGACAATATGCACTTTTTCATTTAGGCAGTAAAGAGGAGGCCATTTTATGGTTAAATAAAATACTTGAGAAATATCCAACAGAAGGCAACTATTATGATGCAACCTGTTTGTATTCATTAATGAATAAACCAATTGAAGCTATGGGTTCATTGAAAAAGTCATTTGAGAATGGTTATCGCGATTTTATTCACCTTTCAAATGACGATGACCTTACAAATATCCAAAATCTGCCCGAGTTTAAAGCTCTGGTAACAGAATGGAAGAGTGTTTTTGATGAATCACAAAAAAAAGAAATAGCAGCAAAAAAAGAGGAGCCGAAAGCTGAAGAACAAACTGTATCAATACCAATGAAGGTAAGTGGCGGTGGCACATACGAAATTCCTTGTAAAATAAATGAACTAAAATTAAATTTAGTTTTTGATACTGGTGCGAGTGACATAACAATTTCCAAAACAGAGGCTGAGTTTATGTTTAAGAATGATTATTTAAGTAAAAATGATATTACAGGCACCTCAAGTTATGTTATCGCAAATGGTGATATTGAAATTGGTACAACAGTTATTTTCAGAAAGGTAGATTTTGGCGGCCTTATTCTAAAAAATGTAAAGGCAACCGTTATCGAAAACAAAAATGCCCCGCTTCTTTTTGGGCAAAGCGCATTGAGTAAATATGGAAAAATAACCATTGACAATGAAAATAAAATTATTAAAATAACAACAAGGAGTACAAATTAAACGCTTACGGAAGCTCATTAGATAATAACGGGTTTAGTTATTGCATTCGGTAATAATAACGCCATAAAACCGGTCCCTTGAAGGTGCTAAAAAAGTGGAATACCAAATAAAAAAATATATAAAATTAATAAGCAAATTATAATCATAAAGTAAGCCTTCCGTGTTTAAAGGATGAACAAAAAGCTAGAATCAAATTTTACTTCCAATAGCCCTCAATGCCAACATCAAACACTTTACGTATTATTTACAAAATGTGCTGCGCAATTGAAGTAGAATAATAAAAATATTTCCTATAAAAAAACCAAAAAACCCTCGTTATTGCTAACGAGGGTTTTTGAGATACTCAAACAAAACTATACCTGTTTTTTTTAGGCGCTTAAAACAGCTTTTTTATACAAACTTTTTTGCCATATAATGACAATTGTGAAGGAACTGAAGAGAGTGAAGGAATTGAAGGAATTGAAGTAGGAAATTGTAAATTAATATATTCTTATTTGCAAATAAAGCAGTAAATAAATCTTCGGTTAGCTGCAAAATAATATGAGTAAACAAAACACCGCGAACAAATGAACATTAGAAAATTTAAACAAAATTTTTTCCAACGCTTGGCTAACAAACATTTGTGTGCTCTAAAACTTTACAGCATCAAACAACTTGTTGCGGAAACATTAATTGCTTTTGGAGATTATAATAATGTACAAAAAGAAAAAACAAATCTAGCGTTGCACAATTTGCTATTTAACTTACCTATTACAAATCTCCATAAGCAAACTAAATTAGTAATAAACAAAACCAATAAGTAAGTAATAAAATATGAAATTAAAAGTATTTTTCTTTATTTCTTTAATTATTCTTTTCTTTTCTTGTGAACGCTCTAAAAAACAAGGTTTAGATAGTGTAAGCCAAAAAAAAAGAGACTTATCAACATTAGCAAATACTAAAACCAATTTCAATATTTATATTGAAAATTCAGGTAGTATGAATGGATATGTAAATACTGTTCTGCCAACAAAATTCAAAATCTGTTTAGAAAAAATTTACGGAAATATTGAACGAAGTTCAATGTTCAAGTCGGGTACAATTAATTTCATAAATGAAACTATTTGCAAACAAAAGGTTGTTGCTGGTGATGAAAAATCTTTTTTAAATAAATTGAATAAACATCATTTTGAAAATTCTGGGTGTGATTTTAAAGAATCAGCGTTGCCAGAAATTATTAAAAAGGCAATTACTACCAATCCTAATGACATTAATTTACTTTTCAGTGATTGCATAATTTCAAAAAATACAAAAAAAGATGGACCAACAGTTGGTTGGTTAACTACTTCAGAAGAAAACCTCAGAACTTACATAAAAACCGAATTAGACAAAAATGAACTTTCGTGTATAATACTTAAAATGAATTCTGAGTTTTACGGTACATATTGTGTTGAGAATAAAAGTCAAAATCCAAAAGCAAAAAATCCAATTCTTAATGGTAGTAATAGACCTTACTATATTATAATTTCAGGCAAACCTAGTGCAATCGCTAATCTAATGACAAATATTAATTTCACAGATTACAAGGAAATTGGTTTTGAAAATAGTTATTATTTATTGTCACCCAATCCAAATAGTTTTGTAAAAACGAAAATTCTAATAAAAAGCAATTATGATTTACCTAAAAATGAAAATAAAAAAATAAAAAAACAACGAACAATTATCAAAGCAAATGAAGATAATGAAAGCCGTTCGTTTAATTTCACATTGGCTGCAAATTTAGATACTTTAAAAATTGACAATTCATTTTTGATTGAAAAAAATAATTATGAAATAACAAATCATTGGCATATTGAAAAAATTGAACCAAACTTGGATAAAAACAATTTAGCGAACAGTGGTTACTCGCACATATTTACAATTCAAACGGATAGTTTAGAGGAAAAACAAAACGTAACTATTAGTTTAAAATACAAATTACCCAATTGGGTAGTAAAATCAAGCAACACAGACGATTCCAATCCGCTAGATACCATAAAACTAAAAAATCAAACATTCGGTATTGAAAATTTATTAAATGCGTTCTCTCAGGCATATGGTAAAGATAAATTCAAAAATAAATCGATGTTCGAGACAACAGTAGAAATAACAAAAGGAAATGTTGAGGAAGATGACAAACCGACTAAATTCTCATGGTGGATTTTCATTGTAATTGCAGGCTCTTTAGGAATATTTATATATATAAAAAATAAAAATTAATGAATACTTTTTTTGAATTATTACGCAGTATTTTTGAATCAATACCGTATAATGAAGATTTAATGAAATGTTTAGCAGCTGTATTTGATAATTGTGAAGGTCAATTTAGCGAACATGCTTATTATGGAGATATTTTTCTTTGGTTTTTGGGTGTAAATACGTTGTTTATTATTAACTATTATTTCGGTTATTTTAATAGAGCACCTTTTAACACGAAGAAGACTTTTTTTATTAATATATTATTAAGCTGTATTGTTTTATATATTATTTCTTATTCAATATCAAGCAATGTATTTTCAAGTTTTCCAAAGGAATGCACTGGCAATAATAAATCATTTGAAACATATGATTTTTTATTTTTTGGACTTGTATCTGCAATTTGGAGTTTCGTTTACTGTATATTATTAACTGCTTTTTTTAAATTTCTTTTTCACTTCAAACCAGAATTATCTAAAAACCGTAATGTCCCTTTTTAAACTATGGCAAAATTATTTCTATTCGCAATTGGCGGAACAGGCTCAAGAGTTGTAAAGTCACTTACAATGCTTTTGGCATCGGGTGTTAAAATTGAAAACACCGAAACTATAGTTCCCATTATTATTGACCCAGATGCCTCAAATGGTGATTTAACACGTACTGTTGAAATTATAAAAACCTATAAAAATATTAGAGAGAAAGCCTACTCCGAAAGTTCTGATTTTTTTAAAACAAAAATATCTTCATTAGACGAATTGGGCGATGGTAGTTATGTTTCAGACAATTTTAAATTTGAAATTGATGGTTTGAAAGACCAATTATTCAAAGACTTTATTGGTTATAGCGAACTTGATATTAACAATAAAGCTTTTGTTTCATTACTTTTTTCAAAAAGTAATTTGAACGCCGACATGGATGTTGGTTTTAAAGGAAATCCAAACATTGGAAGTGTTGTTTTAAACAAATTTAAACAATCAGATTTTTTTATGCGATTCGCACAAAATTTCGAAAAGGAAGATAGAGTATATATTATAAGTTCTATTTTTGGAGGTACTGGTGCTGCTGGGTTTCCATTAATATTAAAAAATATTAGAGATGCAAACCATACGATTCCACATCATAGTTTTTTGAATGATGCGAAAATTGGAGCAGTTTCGGTTTTGCCTTATTTCGGAATAAAGGGGAATGAAAATACAACTATAAATTCGGATACTTTTATTTCTAAAACAAAAGCTGCTTTATACTATTACTCTAGAAATGTCACTGGCAATAAATCTATAAATGCATTGTATTATATTGGTGATAAACTTACCAATGAACATGAAGGTGCAGATGGTTCAAACGAACAAAAAAACAAGGCTCATTTTATTGAAATGGCTTCGGCTTTATCCATAATAGATTTTATGAGTCTTACTGATTCAGAATTAAATGTTGCTGGTGGAAAAGCAACAAACCCTCTATTTTTTGAATTTGGTTTAAATAAAGAATCTAATGAAATAAAATTTACTGACTTATCAATTGCCACACATGATTTAATTGCAAAGCCACTTACGCAGTATAGTGTTTTTCGTTCATTTTTTGAAAATAACTTTGATGAACTTTCAAAAAGTCGAAATGAAGCTTGGGCAAGCAGTGGAGTTCATAAGTTAAATAGCGATGGTATTGATAATAGATTTAAGGATAGTTTGCGATTATTTAATAAGCATTTTAAAGAGTGGTTGATTGAAATGAAAAATAGTAATGTTTCCTTTTATTGTCTAGATACCGATATGCAAGACAAAGATATTTACCAACTTGTAGTTGGCGCACCAGAAAAAAAAGGATTTTTAAGTAATATGTTCAAGGGTTCTGGCCTAGATAATTTTAGAACTAAACTTTCAGAATTAGAACCAAAGTTTGACAACTTAGCAAGTTATCAAAAATTTCTTGCAATATTTTCTGCTGCCACGTCAGAGGTGTATGATGAGAAAATTAATCATTAAAAATTAAATCAAAAAACAATGAGTAAAATATTTCGTTTACATTCTGGTGCTGCTGAAAACATTGAACATTGGCAACAAATAAATAGCCATATTTCGGACAAAACTATTGACACAATTCATGACCCTGCTGGTTCAAATATTGCCACGCAAATAACATCTATACCTTCTCCATTTGCACGAATGGATTTAATTAGAACATCTTTTAGGTTTGTAAATAGCAATAGAAATTTGGATGGCAGTACTATTTATCATAGGATGGTATCAGAGTGTTTAGATGTAGCAGAAATATTTTTCAATATTGAAGCTTTTAAAGATAAAGTTGAATTATTGGAATGGAACTCAGGTATCTATTCAAATAACGGACGTATTGAAATTGAACAGAATAGTGATTTGGGTAAATTGCTTTTTTCTTCAAATCAAAAACATAAACTTTTAGGTGAAACTTTAAAAATGTTTCTATTACAAGATGCAAACGCTTTTAATTTTAATAAGCTTAAAAACATATATCTCCTAAACTATATAAACGGACCCGAACTTATAAACATAATTGGAGGAACATCTCCAGCAACTATGTTTTTCTCTACATCAAATGATTTGTCTTTTGTGGATATTACATTTGGTAATGATAAAATGTTTGATTTAAAATTATGCCCTTTAAAAGATAGAGGAGTGGAATTTATAAAGTTTTTATACTCCTTACGGATAGCATACTATGGATTTTCGGAAGATTTTCAAGAGATTAATAATTACCTTGATTTGACATTTGAACAACTTGATGATACAATAAAAGAAACGATAAAAAAGTTTGATGAAAGTACATACACTAAAAACTATGTTGGCATAAGCATAAACGGCAATGCAAACAATAATGCGAAAATTTTAGACTTTACCTTATTAACCAAAAATTATACATTTCAAACGGAAGTTTTAGAAAATGACTTTAAAATAGCCAACACAAAAAACTACTCAGGCAATGTACCTTGCGTTTTACCAATACAAGTGTTTAATGAGGAGCTTAATTATACTGGAGGAAAATGGTTAAATAATTATCATGAAAATGTACCTACTTTTGATGAAAAAGCATTGGAAAACAGAACACTTCCAAACCAAAAACATATAAAATATCCTTACTTAACCATCAGCGATTTACTAGAACCATACATTGTAAAACTGCCTTTTCCAATTGACGACACTAAGTTTTTTGATGGTAATTATGTTTCAAAAAATACCGATACCGACCATGGTTTTATCTTGCCAATAAAAAAGTTGTTTTTTGAATTTTTTAGTGTTAAAGACTTGCAAGGCTTTGTTGGCGACGGGCAAAAAATGTTTGAAATAACGGCAAATGCCGCAGGAGTAAAAGTTACTTTAAGAATACCGATACAAAAAGGTAAATATGTTCAGCTTTCACGACTATATAACAATAATCAATTTGCAGACAGAATACAAAAAGAAGATGAACAAAATAACATAGGTGTTGTGATTGAAAACCAAATGACAGTAGCAATATATCCATTTGTAAAAGTTGCTAATGATATTAATCCGCACTATAGAGTGCTGTGTGTTGATAGGGACGTTGCAATGCTTACTAAACATCTAAAATATAATTTAAATTTCTATACTGATGAAAACCCTAAAAATTCAATATCTAATTTGACCAAAAGAAATAGAAGTAACAAATCACAATCTCATGGCGTTACTACAAACTATAATATTATCGAAGAAAATTTTGATTTTATTGAAATAACAAATGGTAACGCAAATGGTATAATAATTCCAAAATTTGACCTTTTAGAATTACCAGCACATACTTTTAAATTTGCTATAGATTTTGGAACTACCAATACACATATTGAATACAAATCAACGATTCAACAAGATTCAAAACCTTTTGATATTTCGGAAAGTGATATTCAATATGCAACCTTACATGCTCCTGGAGAAAAAACAGAGAGGGGTTTTGCCAATCTTAAATATGATTTTGCAATTGGTAGATTGACACAAATAATTGAAGAAGAGTTTTTGCCTAGAATTATAGGCAAAAATTTACAGCACAGGTTTCCTCAGCGCACCGTAATTAATGATAATGGCAATTTCAATGCTAATGAATCCAGTTTTGCATTAGGTGATTTTAATATACCTTTTTGGTACCTAAAGGAACATTTTAAAGTAAATAGTGAAATTACATCCAATTTAAAATGGTCTGACTTTAGAGCAAATAGAAAATTAGAAAAGCGAACAAAAGGATTTTTAAAGCAATTGATGATGATGATTAGAAACAAAGTTTTACTTAATAAAGGAAACCTTTCAGATACGGAAATTATCTGGTTTTATCCTTCCAGTATGCCTGCCTTTAGACGTAACTTTTTAAAAGATGCTTGGGAAAGATATTACAAGCGCTATTTTAATAATAGCAATAGTTTGTTTAGCATGTCAGAATCTTTAGCCCCGTTTTATTATTTTAATGGACAATTAGGGGTAAGTGCCTCTGCCCACCCTGTAGTATTAATAGATATAGGAGGAGGGACAACGGATGCGGTAATTTATAAAAACAACGCACCATCACTACTAACATCATTTCGTTTTGCCTCCAATTCTTTATTTGGGGATGGATTTGGAAATACATCTTCAACCAATGGCTTTGTTCTCAAATATGAAAGCGAAATAAGAAATTCGTTAGAGAACACAAATGCAAGGAAATTAATGGAAATTTACGATAACATAAAGTCCAAAAGTTCCAGGTCAACAGAATTAATTGAATTCTTTTTCTCCTTAGAAGAAAACAAAACTATAAAGGATAACCAACTACCAATATCATTCTCTAAAATGTTATCGGATGATACTGAATTTAAAATTATATTCTTGATTTACTACGCTGCAATCATTTACCATATTGCTAAGCTTATGAAAATTAAAGGTTATGAAACACCACGTTATTTAACCTTTAGTGGCAATGGTTCTCGCACAATAAAAATAATAAATGGAGGCAATGATTTAACAGACTTATCAGAATTTACCAAGGTCATTTTCAGAGATGTTTTCGACGGGAAAGAATTGGAATACAATATTGAATTAAAACTAAATGATAATCCAAAAGAAATTACTTGCAAAGGTGGTTTAGAATGCACGAATTATGGCTCAATAAATAATATTGAAGAATCTATTAAAAACGTTTTAGTTGGAACAGTTGACAATAAAATTGTGTTTGATAATGAAGCCAAGAATCCCGACAATACTTTACTTTACTCTCAAATTAAAAATGATTCAATAATTGATTCGGTTATAAAAGAATCAAACAATTTTATTGATAAATTTTTTGAATGGAACAACAAAATAAATTACTACAACAAATTTGGAATCAACCCTGGTAGTTTTGATAAATATAAAATGTATTTGAAAGAGGACATTAAATCATATTTGATTGATGGTATTGATGAAAAATTAAAAGAAACACAAGATAACATAAACGTAAATATTGAAGAACCATTATTTTTCTATCCTTTAAACGGGAGTTTAAATAAGTTGGCTTATAAAATATATACCGATTCAAATAAATAAACCATGCGTAAAGTCATTACTATTTTAAGTTTTATTTTTTTGTTTTTGGGTGCTGCCAAAGCCGACAAATGCGAACAAATTAATTGCAATCAACTAAAGGATTATTTGAATGCTAAATTGATACAAGGCTATTTAGAAAAGCTTGCTGAAAAAAGTAAAATTGATAAAGAAAATTACGATAAAATAAAGTCAATATTTGCGACAAATAAAATAGAGACCCCTCTTAATTATAATGACTTATCACAACAGTTGAATAACAATAATTTTAAGTCGGTTAGTGCAAAGATTGGTGAAAAACTTAATGAAGTTAGGTTTTATATTGATAATATTGAAAATGTTGACAGCATCTCTACTGAGATTTGCAAATCAATGGGGCGTAAACTTACTCAGGCTCAAAAGGATGGAATTAAAGACTATCCAAAATTAAGTGTAGAGTTAATTTCTAAGATTACGAAATACATTACACCAAGGCTTTTACAAAAATCAACTGATTCAATTCCTAAAGCTGAAGACGCTTCATTTCCGCAACAAAAACAAACAGAGGAAACTTCAGAACCTAGCACTGAAACATCCATAAAAAACGCATCTTTCTCATGGCTAAACACTATAATTTATCCAGCAATTTTACCTATGATAATTCTATTATTAATTTATTTAATACTGAATTCAAAAGTTACTGAATTAAAAATTAGACATAGAAGTTTGAAAAGCGATATTGAAAGTCGCAAAATGTCAAGTGGTACAAATAATTTGCAAAGCCAAAATAATTTCCAACAAAATGTTACTATTTCAAAATCTGAGTTTGAAAAATATTTAGGCAATTCCGAACGGTTTGAAAGTTTCCAAAATGAATTAGAAAAGTTAAGAATTCAATTAGCAAATTTAGATAAACCAAAATCCATAATTAATCAATTTCAAGGAGAATCAAATAGTATTCAAAGCAATTCAGCAAATACTTCTAATGACATTTTTTATATGAAGTATCCTGTTGAAAACTCATTTTCAAATAATCACAAATCAAACACAAAAGAAAATACCATTTATAAATTCATAATAAAATCTAACAAAACCGAAGCTGATTTTGAAATTCATACAGATGGTGTAAAGATTGAAGAAATTATTTCAATGGTTGAAAAAGCAATAAAGTCGGGATGTGAAGAAAATAATAACCCAACAAACAATACAAAAAACATTAGAACATTAAACGCTGGATTAGTAACATTAGAAGGCGACAAGTGGGTTATAAAACGAAAAGCAATGATTAAATATGAGTAGTTTTCAATATGCAGAAACGTTAGGTGTAGCGTTATTAATTTGTATTCAAATTTATATTTTTGGGAGCACCTATAGAAATATACAATTTTTCAAATCCATTTTCCCGGAGGTTGATTCTTTCTTAATAATTAAACCGCAACTTACCGAGGATAGGTTAAAAATGCATCCTAATGAACTTTTAAATAATTTAAAAAAACATACCGAAGATAGTGAACCTATTCAAATAACCCCACCTATATTAAATGATGAGGGCGTTATTATAATGGCTGCAAGGTATGAAGTTGATAAACGTATAACAATTGATTTGATTGGTAAAAAATCAGGAGGAAATGCTGTTACTGACAAAATTGTTAGAGTATTAAATACTTATTTAGTTAGAAACAAAGGCGTAGCATCTGATTTTCATTTAATAAAAGATGTTGTGGAAAGGAATTGTGATGTTGTAGAGGAAGGCATAAATCAAACAATTTCGTTACCCCTTTACATTGGTTTATTAGGTACTTTTTTTGGTATTGTCCTTGGGCTTTTTCAAATATCAGAAGTAGATTTTGCTTCGCAAGCTACAAATGGAGAAGCTGCTATAGATGAAGCAATTTCATTGCTATTAGGTGGTGTGAAAATAGCCATGATAGCAAGTTTTGTAGGCTTGTTTTTAACTATAATAAATACTGGCTTGTTTTTTAAAAACGCAAAAGCAATTGTTGAAGATTCCAAAAATGAATTCTACACTTTTATTCAAACTGAATTATTACCTCTATTAAATCAAAACATAAATTCAACATTATATTCATTACAAAATAATTTACATAAATTTAATGAAGAGTTTAAAGGTAATGTTACCAAGCTGAGTTCTGTAATGGGTAAAAACCATGATGCTTTAATTGCACAAGAAAGAATACTCACCACATTAGAAAAGATGGACATTTCGGAATTTGCAAAAGCCAATGTTAAAGTGCTGAGAGAGTTGCAGGTTTCAACTGAAAAATTTAGTGAATTTAACCAGTATCTTAATCAAATGAATGAAATGGTTTCTAACTCAAAATTATTTACCGAAAAAATAAATGAGATGATTTCACGAACAGATAATTTTAATGAATTAGGTAGTCATATTTTACAATCATTTGGAGAAAATAAAATGCTTATTGAGTTTATGCAACAGCATTATAATTCATTAGATGAAAGTCGCCAACTAATATCAAATTCTGTTGGAAAAGTAAATAATACATTAGATGAAAGTTTAAATAGTTTACAGCTATTTACCAAAGATAAAATTATTGAAGTTCAAAAGTTGGTAAGTAAAGAAATGGACTTGTTAGAAACACAATATCCCGAAAAGTGGAAAAAATTAGATAACCTTTCGCACTTACAAACCCTAAACGCAAATTTGAATGAAATTAAATTGAGTAACGCATCACAAATTACCAGCTTAACCAATGAAATAAAGGACGTAAATAAAAAATTGAGCACCGCTACAAAACAATTGGAGATGATTAAGCAAAACAGCGATGTTCAATTAAGTTCTAAAATTTCAAAAGCATTCAATGGCTTTTTTAATAAAAAGTCATAGCAATGAAAACTAAAAAAGATAATTCTTTTTGGCCGAGTTACACAGATTTGATGACAAGCCTTTTTTTTATAATGTTAGTTTTATATGTTTTAACTTATGTAAGACTCAACAGTACAATTAAATTGCAAAAAGAAAAATTGGCAATTATTGAAGCCGTTGAACAAAATTTAAAACCATTAAAAGAGGATACAGTATTATTCAAATATGAAAAAGAATACAAGAGGTTCGTTTTAGCATTTGATGTTAAATTTAAGTCAGGTAAATTTTTATTAAAATATGATGAAATTGAAACTGACCCGATTGCCACACTTACTAATATAAACTTAGCAGGTCAAAAACTTCTTCAAATAATCGATAAACTAAACTTTGAAAGAAACAAGCCTAATTCTAAACTTTCAAATGTTTCTTACCTTGTTATAATTTCAGGTTACGCCTCTAAAACTGGCCTCTTGTTTGACAATTATGATTTGAGTTACCACCGAGCACTTCATTTGTGGGACTATTGGATGTATAATAATATAAATTTTGAAGACCCAAAATACGAAGGATTGCTAGACTTACAAATCGCGGGTAATGGTTTAGGAGGTACTGGCAGAGACATTGAAGATGAAAAAAACCAGCGATTTATAATTCAAATTGTACCTAAAATTGGCAATGCAAATTAGAATGAAAAATTACCGTTGTTTATACTTAATAATTTTGATATTATTCGCAGGCTGTGGAGGATGTTCAAAGTCGAGTAAGTTTAAAAATAAAAACAAATCTAAGGTTACTGTTGACAATCAAAGAAGCAATTTGAATGGAGAAAAAACAATTGTAAAAATGGAAAAAATAAACGGTGTTTTTCAAATACCAGTTGAAGTAGATGGCGTTAAAATGTTCTTTATTTTTGACACTGGGGCAAGTACGATTTCTATATCTGAAACTGAAGCTAATTTTCTTTATAAACAAGGATTATTTAAAAACGAAGACATTGTTGGCAATGTAAATTTTTCTGATGCCAACGGTGATATTTCAGAAGGTACTGTAATTGTTTTGAAAACAGTAAAAATAGGCAACATAGTTTTAAATAGTATTGAGGCCTCTGTAGTACATAATCAAAATGCACCTTTATTATTTGGGCAATCTGCCTTAAAAGAATTCGGAAAAATATCAATTGACAACAACAGAGGAGAAATAACATTTGAGTAATTCTTATATAACAATATCTATTTCACAATTTTTTAGTTTTAGAATAAATACAACATAATGCAAATAGAAAGAAAAAAAAATCAAACTCAAATTACTGTTTCATCAACGGTTGATAGCTTTGGTTTACAAAGAGTAATTGACTATGTAAAATATTTAGAGGCAACATCAAAAAGTAAATCAAAACAATCTGATATTGATAAACTTGCAGACCAAGTAAATGATTCATGGTGGGCTAAAAACAAAACCCGTTTTATCAAATGAAAATATTTATAAATAGGAACATTGTGTTTACTATAATTTTAAATCCATGTTCTAAAATTGAAGTAAAACAAAATGCAAATACTACTCATTAAAATCAAAAAAATGAACACAAAAAAACTAGAGAATTTAGTCACGAAAACAGGGGTTACATTATTGTTTTTCTTAACCTTTACAGGCATTATTTTCGTTTTTGATTTAGCTTTTAAATTAGACCTTTTTAGTGATACTATGAAAAAGGCTGCTGGTGTTTTTCTTGCTATTGTTTGTGTATTTGTTGTTGGTTCGGTATTAGTAAGTTTAATGCTTAATGTATCACGAATTGCTAATTCAATAGAAGAAATTACCCAAAAAAGAAGCAACCATGAGCTTTGAGTTTGCTTCGTAACAAGTGCAGTGTTGGTAAACAGTTTTGGTCTCCGAAATCGCCAACTTCTTGTTGCTGCATTCTTTTAGTAGTAATTAAAAAAACAATAATGAAAAACATATTAAAATATTTAGTTGTACTAAATTTATTCGCAAGTTGTATTGAAAAAGAAAGTATAAATACGAATACTTATTTTCTCAGTTATATAGATAAGCTTCCTGATAAGAACCTTAAGACTTCTGACTCATTAACGATAATCCAAAAGAAAATAATATTAAAATATAATCTTGGTGTTTATATTCCTAAAAATTTCAAATCAATAATTGAAACTAAAGATAAGGAAGCTTTCATTTTTTATAATTCACTAGACAGCAGTCTTTTACTAGCGAAATGTTTTGATTTTAATGATACTATTCTTAAACAAATTGAAAGAAGTACAAAATATGATAGTCCAATTTACGGACCCGATTACAATGACCTTTCAGAATTTCAACACTTTAAATTTTGCGAAAAAATTATAACAGATTCACTAATCGGTCCATTTTATTTTGGAGGCACCTTCTTTGATTTGCTTGGTGCAGAAAATAGTATGCATCAAAATTTTTTACCTAAATCTAAGAAATATCAATTTGGTGAATTTTCTATACTTTATGACAAAGACAAATACCTCTTTATTATATCTCTTAATAATGGATATCGCGAAGATTTGAATGACAATGCAAGATGGCAAGCGTTTAGATTTAAGGACATAAAATGAAATTAACTACCATTAACAGAAACTACCCAAAATACAATTGTTTCACCCCCCACAACTCGTCCCAATTTGCAATCGGGATGACCTAAAAGTGGATTTTTAATCCACAGAACTAATTATTCAAATATTCTCCGCTCCCATCAACTTCCCGCTGGTGGTTAAACCCTATTGAAAATATTTTCAAATAATAAATACAATTGTTTCACTGAACCAAAAAGCGGCGTAAACACTAAGCAGTTAAATTAATTCTGTGTTACCATTCATTCTGTTTCAATTGTTTGCTTATAATTCATTTTATTTGCACAACAAAAAATACATAACATGAAGTTTTTTATTGATACAGCAAACCTTGAACAAATAAAGGAAGCACAAGAGTTAGGGGTGTTAGATGGCGTTACTACCAACCCATCATTAATGGCCAAAGAAGGCATTAAAGGCACCAACAACATATTAAAACACTATATTGATATTTGCAATATTGTACATGGCGATGTAAGCGCCGAGGTTATTGCAACCGACTTTAAAGGCATGGTTACCGAAGGTGAAAACTTAGCCGCTTTGCATCCGCAAATTGTTGTAAAAATTCCAATGACTAAAGATGGTATTAAAGCCATCAAATATTTCTCACAAAAAAATATACGTACCAATTGCACACTTGTGTTCAGCGCTGGCCAAGCATTGTTGGCTGCTAAAGCAGGCGCAACTTATGTGTCGCCATTTGTAGGTAGGTTAGATGATATTTCATTTGATGGTATTGAGCTAATACAACAAATTGTTGGCATTTATTCAATGTATGGTTTCGAAACACAAGTATTGGCAGCTTCTATACGCCATACCATGCACCTAATACAATGTGCCGAGTCGGGCGCTGATGTTGTTACCTGCCCATTAAATGTTATTACTGGATTATTAAAACACCCTTTAACAGATAGTGGCTTGGCTACCTTTTTGGCTGATTTCGAAAAAACCAAAGAGTAGTTGTGTTAAATAATTATTTCTAATTTTAAAATACAAAAATATTATGTACGTTTGTTTTGCATAGCAATGTCAACATAAACGTTATTTGTACACTTAGAAATAATTACCATGCAAAAAATCAAAAAAATAGGACTTTTAACTTCTGGTGGAGATTCTCCAGGAATGAACGCTTGTATACGCGCTGTAGTTAGAACAGCCACTTATCACCATATTGAAGTAATAGGTATTTTACATGGATATGATGGATTAATTGATGGAGAGTTTATACACATGAACGCAAAGTCGGTTTCCAACATCATACAACGTGGCGGAACTATTCTTAAAACGGCACGTAGCCCACGGTTCATGACGCAAGAAGGCATGGACCGCGCTTACCGCCAAGTATCCATCGAGAATATTGATGCATTGATTACCATTGGCGGTAACGGAACATTTAAAGGAGCCGATGTATTTGGCAAAACCTATAAAGTGCCTATTATTGGTATTGCAGGCACAATTGATAATGATTTGTTTGGTACTGATTTTACTATTGGATACGACACAGCACTGAACACGGTTGTTGATGCTGTTGATAAAATTCGGGATACCGCCGAAAGTCATGACCGTTTATTTATTGTTGAAGTAATGGGCAAAGATGCAGGTTTAATTGCTTTGCGCAGTGGCATTGGCACTGGCGCTGAGGCCATCCTTATTCCTGAATCTAAAAATGATATTGTAAAGTTGTTTGAACGCTTAGAAAAAGGACGAAAAGACAAAGCTTCTAAAATAATTATAGTTGCCGAAGGCGATGATAGCGGTGGCGCTTTTAAAGTTGCCGAACTTGTCAAGCAACGCTTCGATAATTTCGATACAAGAATTACCGTGCTTGGCCACATACAACGCGGCGGCTCTCCATCATGCAGCGACCGTGTTTTGGCAAGCAGATTGGGCTTTGCTGCCGTTGAGGGTTTAATAGAAGGAAAACAAGGAAGTATGGTTGGTATTTTAAATAAAGAGATTGCTTACACCCCTTTCGAAAACGCTGTTAAACACATAGAAGAGCTAAATCCTAACTTGTTGAGAATGGTTGAGATTTTATCGCTTTAATTTATCTTTTTTGTAACGTTTGAAATGTGTTTATTTTGATGCTTTTATAAAATCAGTAATCAAATAAGATATCAATTTACCTGTTTTATTATCCGTTTTTATGTGGCTCAAAATTGGCGCACCTTCTGCAATATGAATGTATAAAGGCTTAAGCTTTGATGAAAAATTACTCACCATTTTCCTAACATCAACAGGTAAAAAACCACTTGATGTTTTTGCACTTGTAGGAATATTTTGAATGGCGTCTAAATCAATTTCAATCCCCACAATATTGTTCTCTATTTTATTTACGCATTGCTCAACTACCTCGTTAATGCTTATCTTTTCTCTAACAGCAATATCCTCGTAAGTATAGTAGTGTATGTTTTCATTTTTATTCAACTCGTCAATTACTTGCCCTGAGTTGTAGCTTTCATGCAAACCTATTACAAAGTAATTAGAAATGAATTTCTCTGCAAAAGCATAACTAAACCCATTTCCGCTGTGCCGCCCTTCCATTGGCCTGAAGTCGCTGTGTGGGTCAATGTTTATAATGCTCAATGCTTGGTTTCTCGAAACCGAAAAGCCTTTAATAATTGGGTATGAATTATTATGCCCACCACCAATAATTATAAGGGTTTTATTGCAACTAGTAAGGGTTTTAATAACTTCATAAACCCTATCATCAATACGTTTGGTGAGGTTTCGTAATAATGTTATTCCTTCCTCTGTTTTGTTAGATATACCTAATGCATCATTCATTAAATCATCGAAGCTAATATGGCCCAACACCAACAATTCGCTGCCGTTTAAAAAGCTATTGCTTTGTATGTTCAATATATTATCGAGGGCAGGTGCCCAGGCTGTATGCGCTCCACCACGACCATAATTGGCGCGCACGCCAATGTCTTCTGGTAAACCTAATAATATAAATTGGGCTTTACTATTGTCTATTTGTGCTTGTAACTCTTCAAAATTATTGCATGCTTCAATTGTTTTTACTTGCTGCCCAAGCTTGGTTTCATGTTTTCTTTTTCTAACAATTGTATCTATCTTACTTTGGCTGTAAATATTCAGAAAGTTTAGTTCGCTCATTTCTTATGCCTTACTCTTTTTTTCTTGGTGCGATGCGATGAATTTTGTTTTTTTCTTGGTACTACTTTAATACTATCTATTCCAACTATTTCTAATGTTACCTTTAATATGCCAGCATTATTAAGGTCTATTTGGTTTGCTGCTTTTGTGGTTAAGTCAATAATTCGTTTCGATTTTTTGGGCAACCTATCGTTTACTTTTACGGTTACACATTTATTTTTTGTGTTACATACTTTTAGTAAAGTTCCAAATGGTAATGTTTTATGTGCACAAGTTAGTTTCTGATTGCTAAAAACTTCACCGCTTGCGCAACGTCGGCCTTCAAACTTTGTGGCATAATAACTTGCTAAACCTTTTTGGGTTTGGGCATTTACTATGGTTGATAGTAATAAAAAAAATAGAAATTGTTTGGCTTTTACAAACATTCAAATTAAATAAAACACTGCAATTTACAACTTTATTTTTAGTGATTATTTAAGCTTGTACTTGTTTAGATAAATAGAACAAAAAAAACCAGCCTTTTAGGCTGGTTCATTTATTAAGACTTTAGCAAAGTGTTTTTACAAGCTTCAAGCATTGCAAAAGCTTCTTTTTGTGTTTTACATTCGGCGTAGGTTCTAAGTACAGGCTCTGTACCCGATGCGCGAATCATAATCCACTCCTCATCTGAGATGAAATATTTCCAACCATCAAGGTCATCCATACGTTGTACATTATAGTTTCCAAACGAAGTATATTTACCTGCTTTACAGTTGGCAACAATTGCATTTTTAACATCTTCTGTCAAGGTTAAATCATTGCGCTCAAAAGCAAATTCTCCTGTAATTTCATATACCTCTTGTATTAGGTCATTCAGTGATTTGCCCGATTTTGCCATGAACTCCCAAATTGTTAAACCCATCCAGATGCCATCTCGTTCAGGAATGTGACCTTTAATTGCTATACCCCCACTTTCTTCACCTCCCAATAAAACATCATCCTTAATCATGATGCTACAGATGTATTTAAAGCCGATTTTTACAACTTCTAAATCCAAGCCATAATGAGCGCACATATTCTTTATTTTTATGGTGGTACTAAAGGCTGTGCACACTTTACCGGTCATACCTTTATATTTTACCATGTAATGTATCAGCAATAATATGATGTGGTGCGAATCAACAAAGTTTCCCTTTCCATCATACAATCCTATACGGTCAGCATCTCCATCGGTAACCAAGCCACAATCAATGTTTTCAGATATTTTTATCATATCCGAAAACTCAATTAGGTTTTTGTGAATTGGTTCCGGAGCTTGTCCCATAAAACCAGGGTTATAATCACAATGCAAAAATGTAATATCCGGAAAAAGCCTGCGCATTACATTTTGTCCGGCTCCATACATAGCGTCATAAGCAAACTCCATATCAGAGTTACGAATTAAGTCTAAATCAAAATTAGCCTCAACATGTTCTACATACATTGTCTCTAAATCAATATATTCAAGCAAACCAGCCTTTTCAAAATCTGCAATGATTTTTGAATCAAGGTCTATGCTATTCTTATCTTCAATGATATCTTCAATTTCTTGCACTTGTTCAGGTAACAACGGACCACCATATGAACCTTTAAGTTTAAATCCATTATAGGCAGGCGGGTTATGACTTGCAGTGATAATAACACCTAAGTCCGACCTAGTTTTAAGCGTTCCTAATGAAATCATAGGAGTTGAGACAAAATCTTTTGCCAAAAAAACTTTAATTCCGTGTGCACACAAAACCTTTGCAACTGATTCGGCAAATAACTCGCCAGCAAATCGACAATCATGCCCTACAACTACTTGTTTTTGATTGTTTTTCCTTAGCCACCTAGCTGTTGCATCACTAACTCTTGCTACATTTTCAACCGTAAACTCTTTTGCTATGATGGCGCGCCATCCGTCTGTACCAAATTTTATCTTTGTCATAATCGTATTTTTAAAGGCTACAAGTTTATGATATTTTCTTTTGATAGTGAACGCGCTATCAATATCTCGTATTATTTGTGGTGTTTTTTACAGTAAAAACTCGTTGTCAACCAAACAATACTTTATCAACAAAGCAATTGTTTTTAATAAGTTTTGTTGCTGATTATCAGCTATTTTAGATATCTGTTTTTCAACACAAAAATTGTGAACAACTCCCCTACCCTATTCATAAAATAAAATAATTTTTTTTGGTGCTTTCAGTTTTGATTTGGTATGTATAATTTATTTATAAAACCTATTTTATTAGCCTTCTTTTTTGGATGAGTTGTTAACATAAAAAGGTAGGTAATTGTTAATGGTTTTAGTAATTGTTTTTTAACCAGAACTAATATGAACATAATGTTAATTATTCGTCAATTATCTCATTATCAGCTATTAATATATAACATTCATTTAATTTATTGTCAACAAGTTTTTAAAACCAATAGAAACAAGTTTTTAAAAATAAGTTTTACAGCTATTCACATAGCATATAATAATAACATTTTCTTTTAAAAAATTTATAAAAAAATATTAATAATTATTTAGTTTGTTGAAACACTTAAAAATTACTTATCTTTTTTCTTTGTATTTATTATGATTTCAACAAATTTGAAACACAATTTTAGTTTAACTTCGTAAAATATATTTTAAATTAAACTGAGTACAATTATTTTTGTTTGATGGATTTATTCGAAGAAATAAAACGGCTTAAAAAAGAAAAGAATGCTGTAATTCTAGCACACTATTATCAGGATGCCGATATACAGGATGTAGCTGATTATTTAGGCGACAGTTTAGGTTTATCGCAACAGGCTGCAAAAACAGAAGCCGATATAATTGTTTTTGCTGGTGTGCATTTTATGGCAGAAACAGCTAAAATTCTTTGTCCACAAAAAAAGGTATTGTTACCCGATTTAAATGCTGGTTGTAGTTTGGCTGATAGTTGTTTACCTTCTAATTTTGCTGCGTTTAAGGCAGAGCATCCAAAACATTTGGTTATATCTTATGTAAATTGTTCTGCTGAAATAAAAGCATTAACCGATATTGTTTGCACCTCATCTAATGCTGTTCAAATTGTTGATAGTTTACCCAATGACCAACCAATTATCTTTGCTCCCGATAAAAATTTAGGAAGGTATATCAACCAAAAAACAGGTAGGAGCATGTTGCTTTGGGACGGAAGCTGTATGGTACATGAAATATTTTCGCAAAAAAAAATAGCATTACTAAAGAACCAAAATCCTGACGCTAAGGTCATTGCTCATCCTGAATGTGAAGAGCATGTGCTCCAATTGGCTGATTTTATTGGCAGCACAACTGCTTTATTGAAGTATACAATTGATAACGAAGCCCAAAGTTTTATAGTTGTTACTGAAACAGGTATTATTCATGCAATGTACAAGGCTAGTCCTAATAAAACTTTTATTCCAGGCCCACCTAATAATCAATGTGCTTGTAACGACTGCCCTCACATGAAATTAAATACTTTACAGAAATTATATTTGTGTTTAAAAAATGAAACACCCGAAATTATTCTGGAAGAAAATATTAGAAAAAAGGCAGAGTCTTCTATCTTAAAAATGTTAGATTTATCAGAACAATTAGGTTTATAACAATGAAATTTAATTTCCTAAATCAATTTTTCCTAAACTGTATTTGCGGGATGCTATCCTTAATAGTTATTCCAGATAGTTTAATTGTTAATGCCCAGGATACAAGCAAAGTAAAAGACGGATATGTAAAATTTTATCATAATAACGGAAAAATTAGTAGTGAGGGGTTTATAGTTTCAGGTAAGCCAGATGGTTATTGGAAAACTTATTATCCTAGTGGTGTTATTAAGTCTGAGGGTAATAGAACTAACTATCAGTTAGATAGTATATGGAAATTTTATACAGAAAAAGGTTTTTTGATTAATTCATTCGTATATAAAAATGGAAAGAAGAATGGTTTTAAAAGGACTTATGATGCAGACAGTAGTAAATTAAGGGTTGAAGAACACTTCATCAATGATATAAAACAAGGCTTTACGTTCTATTATAAGAACGATTATAAGTTTAAGCAAGTAGTGTTTGTTGATGGCAAAGAAAATGGCTTAGGCAAAGAATTTAATAAAGATGGTATTATAATAACTTTAACTACCTATAAAAATGGTTTTGTTAGCCGAGAAGAGAAAATCAATAGAGTCGATAGGTTAGGTAAGAGAAATGGTAATTATAAAACTTTTTTTGATAATACAGACAAAGAAAAAATTGTGTGTACTTACAGCAATGATAAACTAAACGGCTATTTAAAAGAGTTTAATTTTAAAGGAGATTTAATAAGAACAGAAAAATGGGTTGATGGACTATTGCAAGTAAATCCAAAAGAATTGGTAAAGCTTGATTCGAAGAAAGATTTTTATCCTAATGGGAAATTAAAAGCAAGTGGTTCTAGTAAGCAGGGCGTGCTTGAAGGTGTTATGCGTTTTTATGATACTTCAGGCGTTGTTAATGGCTCTAAGATTTATAATGGTGGTTATGTAGTTGCGGAGGGTATTTACGATGAAAGGGGCTTACAACAAGGGTCATGGAAAGAATTTTATCCTACAGGAGAAATTAAGGCTGATGGTGTTTATGAGAATGGTAAAAGAATTGGTTTATGGAATTTTTATCATCAAAATGGTAAACAAGAACAAGTTGGTAAATATGTTAAAGGCAAACCAGATGGTTCTTGGAGATGGTTCTACGAGTCTGGAAATATTTTACGTGAAGAAGTTTTCGAAAAGGGAATTCCTATTGATGAAATGAGAGAATATTCGGATAGTGGAAAAGTTATTTGTAAAGGAAGCTTTCTAGACGGTGAGAAAGACGGCTTTTGGTTTACTGAAGATAATGATTACAAAGAAGAAGGAATTTATAAAGGCGGAGTCCAATATGATGATTGGAAGTTCTATTTTTTATCAAATGGAAAGCTTCAGCACAAAGGAAAATATGTTGATGGGCAAGAAAATGGAAAACATGTTTTTTATTATGATAATGGACAGATTTCGGAAGAAGGGGAGTTTATACTAGGCCAACGTGATGGTAAATGGAGACATTTTGACAATGAAGGGAAATTATTATCAGTTATAGAATATAAAAATGGAGAAGATTATAAGGTTGATGGTTATAATGTTATTTTTAACAAAGATTCTGGTAATAGTACTGATATTCAACCATTTATCGTAAATAAACCAGATGTGAACAGCAAAAAATAAGAATTATTATGCACAAATTATGGGTGCGGAAAATGTTTTACTGTAGAATTACATTTAGGTATTCAACTAAAGATTTTTCACTTTGATTAAACCGTCCATATAACACAATTATTATATTCAAGTTGTAAAATTGAAGTATGTATTAAATTAAAATGATGGAATATTTAATAAGATTAAAGTATATGTTTAAAAGGGCTACATGAAGCTATTGTTTTTTGTGGTAGTAAACATAGTTTGTGAAGGAGTGGTTTTTAATCATAACATGCCAATTCAATTAGTGCGATGTTATTCCAAATGTTACTGTATATAACTTTTAAATTTAGTGTATGTTACAAGAACTTTATTTTATGTATAAAACGCCTATTTTATAACCATTTGCTAAAACTAGTTTTATATTATTTGTCGACAGAAATGTTATTCTTATCGTATTATGTATAACAAATTCTTTATTATAAAAACATTCATTAGTTTCACGTGAAACAGTTTATAATTTTAGGCCTCAAATTACACCCAATGATATGTTCTAAGCTAATTATTGCAATGTTGACCCAGCTATACACTAAATGAACGACGAATTATCACAACAAATAAAGATGTTACCCGAAGACCCTGGTGTGTATCAGTATTTTGATACAACTGGTAAGATAATTTATGTGGGTAAGGCAAAAAACTTAAAAAAACGCGTTTCTTCATACTTTAATAAGGAGCACACAGATAGTAATAAAACTCGTGTGCTTGTCAAGAATATTGTCGTGCTAAAGTATATTGTTGTTGATACAGAATACGATGCTTTACTACTAGAAAATACATTAATTAAAAAGCACCAGCCACGCTACAATATACTTCTAAAAGACGATAAAACATATCCTTGGATTTGCATTAAAAACGAGCCTTACCCAAGAGTATTTAGCACACGTATTCTTATCAAAGATGGTTCGCAATACTTCGGTCCATATCCTTCAGGTGATTTAATGTATCTCTTATTGAACCTCATTCGTGGTTTATATCAACTGCGCAATTGCTCCCTACTGCTTACGCAAAATAATATCGAAAACAATAAGTTTAAAGTTTGTCTCGAATACCACTTAAACAACTGTAAAGGACCTTGTGTGGGCAAACAAACCTCTTCTGACTATGCCCAAGACATTGCCGATGTAAAAGAAATTCTGAAGGGTAATTCAACAATTGTATTAAAACACCTTGAAAGTAACATGTATCAACATGCTGCAAAACTGGAGTTCGAACGCGCCGAATCGTACAAAAGGAAAATAGAATTACTAAAAAGTTACCAAAGCAAGAGCACAGTTGTTAGTTCTTTGGTTACCAACGTAGATGTATTTTCATATGCTGACGATATGCAAAGCGCTTACGTAAATTTCATGAGAGTAGTAAACGGCGCCATTGTACACTTACACACTATCGAACTAAAAAAGAAGCTAGACGAAACTCGTGAAGAGCTAATATCTTATGCTATTGTAGATTTTAGGACGCGTCATGCAAGTTATTTTAAGGATGTACTACTTCCGTTTGAAATTGAATTAAATATTCCGGAAGTATTATTCAGCATTCCTCAGAGGGGCGACAAGAAAAGTTTGTTGGATTTATCCCAAAAAAATGTTGAACAATTCAAGCGCGACAAACAAAAACAAATAGAGCTTACCGACCCAGAAACTCATATTAATCGCATCATGCAACAAATGATGAAAGATTTGCGGCTAACTGTTGAACCACGTTTAATAGAGTGTTTCGATAATAGTAATATTCAAGGTGAATATGCTGTTAGTGCTATGACGGTCTTTAGAAATGGAAAACCTTCTAAAAAAGATTATCGACATTTTAATGTAAAAACAGTTATTGGTCCTGATGATTTTGCCACGATGGAAGAAGTCGTTTATCGACGTTATAAACGTGTGCTAGAAGAAAATTTAGAGATGCCACAGCTCATTGTCATTGATGGTGGTAAAGGGCAACTAGGTGCCGCTTTAAATAGTTTAGAAAAATTAGGCTTGCGCGGAAAGGTTGGTATAATTGGCATAGCCAAACGGTTAGAAGAAATATATTTCCCCGGAGATTCTATCCCCTTGTATTTAGATAAGCGTGGCGAATCATTAAAAATAATACAACAGATACGCGATGAGGCACATCGTTTCGGCGTTACACATCACCGTCAAAAACGAAGCAAAGCCATCATTAAGACCGAATTAGACGATATTAAAGGTATAAGTACCAAAACATCAGAATCCTTGCTCAAATACTTTAAATCTGTTGCCAATATCAAGCAAAAGTCCGAAGCCGAACTCTCGGAAATTATTGGGCTTTCAAAAGCTAAGTTAATATTGAATCATTTTAAAGTACAGTAGAAAACCAGTATTTTCTCTTCCCCAGTTTAATTATACAATATTTCCCGACATTAATTACAATATGAATTGTATTTCAAACGAGTGTTGCCATCTATTTGGCTCATAAAGCTTATGAGTAACACGAAATATTGCAATCAATTAAAGGGGCATATATATTGTTAGTTTTAAAGAACGCTGAGCAACCCATTATCGAAATGCTTGTTTTTACCTCAATATATTCATTAGCAGAACACGAAATCCCATAAAACGTAAACTAACAGCAATAGTTAATTTCATGTTGCTGAGACAATCATTTTTGCCTCTTTACATATTTCAATTCTATTATAATAATTATTGCCTTAAAATTAAGATTACGCAGATATAAAACACCAATTTTCTCATATCCAAATAGAGTTTTGTGTAAATAAAAATAAACCATTTTGCTTCGGCACTCGCACAAATATTGGTTTTATGGGCTAAAAAGTTTATATAAGTTTGACTTTTTAGATATTTGAAAATCGATTGATTTACAGCAATCAATTTATACCTTTATGCCATCAATTATTCCATTTCATAAATGTTACAATATCATGATTTAATGCGACATGTTTTAGAAGCTGGAGCATCTAAAACTGACCGCACAGGTACAGGAACTATAAGTGTTTTTGGTTATCAAATGCGTTTCGATTTAAGTGAGGGATTTCCTTTGTTAACCACTAAAAAGCTGCATCTACGGAGTATTATTCATGAGTTGCTCTGGTTTTTACAAGGTGACACTAACATCAAATATTTGAAGGATAATAAAGTTTCAATTTGGGATGAATGGGCAGATGAAAATGGTAATCTCGGCCCCGTGTATGGCTCTCAATGGCGCAGTTGGCGTGGTGCTGATGGACAAACTATTGATCAAATTTCAGACGTTATCAAACAAATAAGAACAAACCCAGATAGCAGAAGAATGATTGTTAGTGCATGGAATGTAGCAGATATTCCTAACATGAAACTACCACCGTGTCATGCATTTTTTCAATTTTATGTTGCTAACGGAAGGTTGAGTTGCCAGCTATATCAACGTAGTGCTGATATATTTTTAGGTGTGCCATTCAATATTGCTTCTTACGCTTTGCTATTGATGATGGTAGCACAAGTTTGTGATTTAAAAGTTGGTGAATTTATACACACTTTAGGCGATGCCCACCTTTACAGCAATCATATTGAACAAGCCAATTTACAACTTTCGCGCGAGTTACGTGCATTACCAATTATGAAATTAAATCCTGAGGTAAAAGATATTTTCAATTTTAAAATCGATGATTTTATACTAGAAAATTATGACCCACATCCGCATATAAAAGCTGCTGTGGCGGTGTAAGAACAATGTGTTCTCTTGTAAATCTATATACCAAATACAACATACAATATACCTTATTATTTACCATCACAATGCAATTAGAACTTTATACTCCGCAATATTTTAAAGATTACGAACTGATTGATTGTGGCAATTTTTTGAAACTAGAACGTTTTGGAAATGTAATTACCATACGCCCTGAACCACAAGCATTATGGGACCCGGCATTGAATATTGCTGAGTGGAGAAGGCAAGCGCACGTTGAATTTGTTTCCAAATCTAGTTCAAGTGGTGAGTGGAAAAAACTGAAACCAACCAAAGAGCAATGGAAAATTCAATACCAAAACAAAGAAATGGGAGCGCCTATTACTTTGCGTTTGGGATTAACTTCTTTCAAGCACGTTGGTGTTTTTCCTGAGCAAGCTGTTAACTGGGATTATATCCATGAATCAATAAAAAAACTAAAAAGGCCAGAAACTAAGTTTTTAAATTTATTCGCATATACAGGAGCCGCTAGTATTGTAGCGCGAAATGCTGGTGCAGATGTGGTGCATTGCGATTCAATAAAACAAGTGGTTTCTTGGGCAAATGAAAACATGTTACTTTCTAATTTGAAGGATATACATTGGGTGGTTGAAGATGCATTAAAGTTTGTAAAGAGAGAAGTAAAGCGTGGCAAAAAATACAATGGAATTATACTAGACCCCCCTGCATATGGACACGGTGCTAACGGCGAAAAATGGAAGTTGGAAGAAAACATAAACGAAATGATGCAACTTGTTCTTCAACTTTTAGATGAAGAAGAACACTTCCTGATCTTGAATGCATATTCACTTGGAATGTCAGCATTAGCAATTAAAAATTTAGTACAACCTTTTGTTGATTCACATAAAAAATCGACACTTAAACTTGGTGAATTATACTTGGAATCAAATACTAAAAAGATACTTCCATTGGGTGTTTGGAGTAGGTTGAGTAATTTATAAAGCAAGTATTTCTTATTTTAATTATTATGGATTTTGTTTCAGAAGAGATTGAAAAATACTGTATTGACCACAGTGATGTAGAAGGTGATTTATTGCAACACATCAATAGAGAAACACATGCAAAAGTAATGATGCCGCGCATGCTAAGTGGACATTTGCAAGGTTTGTTTTTACAATTTGTAAGTAATATGATTAAGCCATTAAATGTTTTGGAAATAGGTACTTACACTGGCTATTCTGCCATTTGCTTGTGCGCAGGGATTCAACAAAATGGTAAATTAATTACAATAGATAAAAACGAAGAACTACAAGAACGCGTTCAGACTTTTTTCAACAAAAGTAATTTCAAAAACACCATCGATTACAGAATTGGAGATGCATTGAAACTTATTCCACCCATAGATTTAATGTTTGATTTAGTTTTTATAGATGCTGATAAAATCAATAATTCAAGCTACTTTGATTTGGTTTTTGACAAGGTAAATGTTGGGGGATTTATTTTGGCTGATAATGTATTGTGGAGTGGGAAAATATTGGATACGAAAAAAGATAAAGATACAGTTGCAATTGATTCTTTCAATAAGAAAATAGTCAATGACAAGCGTGTAGAAAAAATGATTTTACCGCTTAGAGATGGATTGACCTTGATTAGAAAAATAAAAAATTAGGCCACTTTTAGTTCAAACTTCACAACCTCATTTTAATATATTTGACGCATGAATTTTGCGGAACAACTTACACACCCCATCATAAAAACTATTGGCAAGTTGGCCGATGAAATGAATCTTGAAACCTATATGGTTGGTGGCTTTGTGCGTGATTTAATGTTAGGTAGACCATGTAAAGATTTTGATTTTGTAACTATTGGCAGTGGTATTGAATTAGCTACCGCATTAGCAAATCATTTCGATAACAAATATTATTTAGCGGTTTTCAAAAATTTTGGAACAGCCATGATAAAGTTTGATGATATTGAAGTTGAATTTGTAGGTGCTCGTAAAGAATCTTACCGCAATAATTCTAGAAAACCAATTGTAGAAGATGGCACTTTGCAAGATGACCAAAACCGAAGAGATTTTACTATTAATGCCCTTGCTATTTCTGTAAATAAAAACACGTTTGGAAACTTATTAGATAGCTTTAATGGTGTTGAAGATTTGTACAATAAAACTATCAAAACCCCTCTTGACGCAGATATTACTTATAGCGATGACCCTCTGAGAATGATGCGTGCCATAAGGTTTGCAGCACAATTAGATTTTGCAATTGAACACAAGTCTTTCCGTGCTATTTCCAGAAATAAGGAACGCATTTCTATTATTTCAAAAGAGAGAATTACTGAAGAACTGAATAAAATAATTCTTTCGAAAAAACCTTCAGTGGGTTTTAAATTATTATTTGATTGTGGCTTGTTGCAAATCATTTTCCCTCAGTTGGTAAAGTTGCAAGTAGTTGAAACCATTGGTGATAAATCACACAAAGACAATTTTTATCATACACTCGAAGTGCTTGATAATATTAGTGAAAACACTAATGATTTGTGGTTGCGTTGGGCTGCTATTTTACATGACATTGCCAAACCTCAAACCAAGCGTTTTGTAGCTGACACGGGTTGGACATTCCATGGTCATGAAGATAAAGGAGCGCGAATGGTTCCTAAAATTTTTGCTGAATTTAAGCTTCCTTTGAATGAAAAAATGAAGTATGTGCAAAAGCTGGTTCTTCTTCATCTTAGACCAATTGTGCTTTCTAATGAAGTGGTAACAGATAGCGCAGTTCGCAGATTGCTGTTTGATGCAGGTGAAGATATTGATGATTTGATGACACTTTGTGAGGCTGATATCACATCAAAAAACCCTAAAAAGGTAAAAAGGTTTTTACAGAATTTTGAAGTTGTTAGGGTAAAACTGAAGGAAGTTGAGGAGAAAGATAACCTCCGTAATTGGCAACCGCCTATTGATGGTTCACACATTATGCAAGCTTTTAATTTGCAACCTGGACGTGAAATTGGCATTATTAAAAATGCAATTCGTGAAGCTATTTTAGATGGCGAAATTCGGAATGATTTTGATGAAGCATACGCCTTGATGTTGATAAAAGGAAATGAACTCGGATTGGTTTCTCATCAATAATAACCGAGTTAAAACATTTTAAAGTCCTTTGTGAAGGACCGTTTCAACATATGTTAGGGTTTTGTGATGAATAGAATTCAAACTAGTCTTAATATGGATAAATAAAATTACGTTCAAAATAAAGAACTAGTTGAGATAATAATCTATATTAATTATAACTGAGCTTTTCTCTTTGCTTCAAAGCCAGCTGCATTTATCAAGTATTATTTATCGTTTATCATAATTGGTAAATTTTTACCACCACCCATAATAATTACTTTGGTGTTAGGAGAAGTAGCAATTTCTTTATTTGCCTTTATCATTTCGTATTGTAATTGCTTTTCGCTTAAACCTGTACTTAGTATTTTTTGATAGTCTGCAATTCCCTGCGCTTCTACACGTTTTCGTTCAGCTTCTTGCTTTTCTTTTTGCAGTACAAACTCCATTTTTTGCGCATCTTGTTCAGCATTTATTTTTGATTCGATAGTTAATTTTACTGATGCAGGCAGTGTAATATTTCGCACTAATAACTGCTCTAAAAACAAACCCCTTTCTTTAAAATTTTTATCTATGCTACTAAATATTTTTGATTGAAACTCATCGCGCTTAGTTGAATACAATGACACTGCATCATAATACACAGCATTGTCTCTAATTTTTGTTCTTGTTATTGGGCGTACAATGGTGTTTTTATAATCAACACCAATTTCTCTTAAGATTTTAGGAGTTTCGCTTGGTACAATTCTGTATAAAACGGTTAAATCTACAACTACCTCTAATCCATCTGCCGTTAAAACACGAATTGCATCATCTCCTTCTTTATCACCTTCATCACGCACACTACTCATCGTATAGTTTTGAGTTTTTATGTCAAACGTTTTAACCTCAACCAAAGGATTTATAAAGTTTAAACCACTTACCAATATTTTGTCATTTACTTTGCCAAATAGCGTTTGTACCCCTAACTCTCCAGCGTCAATCTGTTTTATCATTGACGATCCAATACCAAATAGAATAAAAGCGACTCCAACCACATTAAAAATAGATTTGTAGGGTATTAATTGATAAAATCTTTTTATGAATTGTTGTGCAAAAATAACCAGTAGAATTCCGACAAGAATTAATATCATAACATTATTTATTTAGGGTATTTGTAACTTAAAGTTTCGGTAAAGCTAAGAACTTTACTTAGCTTTATTTTATTTAGTAGTAATACTTGTTATTGTCAATTAAACTTATACCATTTCTCTATTCAACATAGAAAAATAAATTTATTTTGAGTGGGATACACAATGTTTTTGGCAAAAAAAACTCTCACCAAAACGAATTGATGAGAGTTTTTAAAAGTCTATTCTAATGATAGTTTGGAGGCTGTATTAACTTACTTCTCCTTTGCTATCTACTGAGCTTGGTGTACGTTCAGGTTTTGGCACCAAAACTTTATGTGATAATTTATATTTACCAGTTTTCTTGTCAATTTCCATTAACTGCACTTTAATTATATCGCCTTCTTTTAACACACCTTCCATGCTTTCTAAGCGTTTGTGAGAAACTTCGGATATGTGTAATAAACCATCTTTGCCTGCCATAAACTCTACAAATGCACCGAATGCTTGTATGTTTTTCACTTTACCTTCATATACTTTCCCAACTTCAGGTATTGCAACAATATCACGCACACGTTTTAACGCAGCCTCAATACTTTCGCGGTTTGGCGATGAAATTTCAACACGTCCAACATCTCCAACTTCTTCAATTGTAATGGTAGCACCAGATGTTTTTTGAATGTCTTGAATTATTTTTCCTCCAGGTCCGATGATAGCACCAATAAATTCTTTAGGTACTTCAATCATTTCAATACGTGGAGCATGTGGTTTTAATTCAGCACGTGGAGCAGTAAGTGCTTTACTCATTTCACCAAGAATGTGTAAACGTCCTTGTTTTGCTTGCATCAATGCTTGCGTTAATACTTCATAACTTAAACCATCTACTTTAATATCCATTTGGCAAGCTGTAATACCGTCTCTGGTACCAACAACTTTAAAATCCATATCACCTAAGTGGTCTTCATCACCTAAAATGTCCGAGAGAATTGCATAGTTACCCGTTGCATCAGTAATCAAACCCATTGCAATACCTGCTACAGGTTTTGTTAATTGAATACCTGCATCCATCAAAGCCAATGCGCCAGCACAAACTGTTGCCATTGATGATGAACCATTACTTTCTAAGATATCTGAAACCACACGAATTGTGTAAGCACAATCAGCAGGTAATACTTGTCTAATACCGCGCATTGCAAGATTTCCGTGCCCCACTTCTCTGCGTCCTGTTCCACGCATTGGTTTTACTTCGCCAGTGCTAAATGGAGGAAAATTGTAGTGCAACATAAAGCGGTTAGTTCCCGAAAATACTGCTCCGTCAATTAATTGCTCATCTAATTTTGAACCTAATGTTACAGAAGTTAATGATTGTGTTTCGCCACGTGTAAACAACGCCGAACCGTGTGGAGCAGGTAAGTAGTCTACTTCACACTCAATTGGGCGTATTTGGTCAAGAACACGGCCATCAAGGCGTTTGCGTTCTTTTAAAACAGCTGCACGTACTGCATGCCATTCTGTTTCGTGATAATATTTACCAATTAAAAATTTATTTGCCTCAACAAATTCTGCGTCAAGCGTAGCAACAAACTCATCTTTTATAGCTTTAAATGCGTCTTTACGTTCGCTTTTGTTGGGGTTTCCAAGATTTGCAACTGCATACACTTTATCGTAACAAGCTTCGTGAATTTGTTTTTTCAAATCCTCGTTGTTGTTTTCATGATTGTATTCACGTTTTGCTTTTCCTGCTTTTGCAGCCAAATCAATTTGCCCTTGACATAAAATTTTTATTGCATCGTGTGCGACGCGGATTGCTTCAACCATTGTTTCTTCCGAAACTTCTTTCATTTCACCTTCCACCATGTTGATGTCTTTCATTGAAGCAGAAACCATCAAATCTAAGTCAGCCTTTTTCAATTCTTCAGCCAATGGATTTACAACAAATTTGCCATCAATACGCGCTACACGCACTTCAGCTATTGGTCCGTTGAAAGGAATATCAGAAATTGTTACCGCAGCAGAAGCCGCTAAAGCCGCTAATGTATCAGGTAAAATTGTTTCGTCATGAGATAAAAGAGAAACTAAAACTTGTGTATCAGCATGGAAATCTTCAGGGAATAATGGGCGCATGGCACGGTCAACTAAACGAGAAACTAAAATTTCGTAGTCGCTTAATCTTGCTTCTCTTCTTAAAAATCCTCCAGGAATTTTACCTGATGAAGCGAATTTTTCTTGGTAATCCACACTTAGTGGCAAAAAGTCAACGTCTTCTTTTACATCTGTTTTGGCACATACCGTAGCTAATAAAACCGTTTTTCCTGTTTTAACCACTACAGAACCATCGCTTTGTTTAGCAAGTTTTCCTGTTTCTAGGGTTATGGTTTGTCCATTTCCCAATTCAATTGTTTGCGTTACTGTATTATATAACATGTTGTTTGTGTTGTGTTGCAAATGCATCTTTTGTTTGCAACGGGTTTGTATAAATTATGAATTATGATTTTTTAAATATGAATTATGTATGGTATAAAAACGAAAAAGGCAACCTTTCGATTGCCTTGCTTTTCGTTTACTTATTATCTTCTTAGTTCTAATTCCTTAATAATTGCACGATAACGTGTAATCTCAGTTTTGTGCAAGTGGTCTAAAATTCTACGACGTTTTCCTACCAAGTTAATTAAGGCACGTTGTGTACCAAAATCATGTTTGTTTTTCTTTAGGTGTTCGGTTAAATGCGTAATTCTGTGCGAGAATAAAGCCACTTGACTTTCAGCTGCACCAGTATTAGTATCAGCACCTCCGTGCTTTTTAAAAATCTCTTTTTTTACTTCTGTTGACAAATACATCTTGTACGTTTTAATTTTAATGGACGGCAAATGTAAAAAAGTATTTTTAACTACAAACATTTTATTGTTGAAAATTAGTAATATTTTTTTCTTGTATATATGTGATGTGTTATTTGCTATTGAAAAAAATGTTTGAAAATTTACTAGAAAATTTGTTAGTAATAAAATTAAATTTACATTTGCACTCCCAAAACGAAAATGGCCCGTTCGTCTAACGGTTAGGACGTCAGGTTTTCATCCTGGTAATAGGGGTTCGATTCCCCTACGGGCTACATAAATTAATTAAAAAAAGAAAATGGCAAATCATAAGTCATCAATTAAAAGAATAAGAAGTAACGATGCTAAACGTGTATTGAATAAATACCATGCAAAAACTACTCGTAATGCTATTAAAGGTGTTCGTGTAAGTACTGACAAAGCGGCTTCTGAAAAAGAATTACCTAATGTAATTTCTTTAATTGATAAATTAGCTAAACGTAACATTATTCACAAAAACAAAGCTGCAAACTTGAAATCAAAATTGATGAAGAAAGTTGCTGCAATGTCAAAGTAATGTTGTTCTAAATAATACAAAGCACCCTTTCGAATTTCGGAAGGGTTTTTTTGTTTAAGCACGATACTATTAATTTCTAATCCGTCTATCGGACAAAGAAGGTGCAAAAGTGAGCAAATTCAGCTTTTTTTAGAGGCTCTACTATTTACTAAAAATAATTTTGCATTGGCTTTCGGTAACCGATAACTGAATGGTGGCCCCTAATTTAAGAGGATAATTTTGGGTGTCGTGGCCTGATGGAAAATTAAATACAACTGGGTAGTTGTATTCCTTAATTGCATCCAATATAATTTGTTGTGGTGTTTTTCCAAACGGAATAATATTGTCTTTCATGTCAATCATGCTGCCCACAACTAACCCTTTTAGTTTTGCTAGCTTTCCGCTTCTTTTCAATGAAATTATCATACGGTCTATGTGATATAGGTACTCGTCCAAATCTTCGATAAAGAGAATTTTATTGTTAGTTTTTATATCTGACTTGCTGCCTTGCATGGCATATAAAAGCGAAAGGTTTCCGCCAACCAATTTACCAGTGGCCTTACCAGTTCTATTCAGCGAACAATCATTTTCTATTTGGTATGATTGCAACTCGCCAAATAAAGCCTGTTTTAAATAGTTGGTTGATGTTTTATTTCTATCAAAAGTAATAGGCATTGGTGCGTGCAAGGTTTGTATTTTTAGTTTTTTTTCTATGTGGGAATGCAGCACAGTTATATCACTAAATCCTACAATCCATTTCGGTTTTTTCGCGAATTTTGTAAAGTCGATATTGTCAATTAAACGTATGGTGCCATATCCTCCTCGTGCTATAAATATGGCTTTTATACTTTTATCATCCAATGCCCATTGCAATGCATTTGTGCGTACACCATCATCACCAGCAAACTGATTATCAGCATCAAACAAATATGGGGATGTAACTACTTGCAACCCCCACCTGTTAAGCAACTTTATAGGAGCTTTCATTTCGTTAGTAGAAACTTTGCGTGCAGTGGCAATGATTGCTACTTTATCGTTAGGCTTTAAAAATGGAGGTGCTAGAGGCATTTTTAATTTTTGTGTTTTTCTAACTTACGTCTTAATAATTAATTGGCATATAACAATGATGTAGGTTAATTGCTAATGCTATCCTTTAAACAGTAGTTACCCAACCAAACTCATCTTTAATTTTACCCATTTTAATATCGTTTAAGCTTTTTCCTAACATAGTAGAAATGGGTCTTTCAGATATTGGAGGCAACAACATTTGTTTGTCGTCGTCGTACCCAATGGTTTGTATATGAGCAATGTTTGCAGCAGTTCCACAACCAAATGCTTCTTTTAAGTTTCCGTTGTTGTATTGTGTTAGAATTTCATCAACTGAAATGTTTCTTTCTTCAACAGCAATATTAAATTTTTTTGCAAGTTTAATGATACTGTCGCGTGTGATGCCAGCAAGTTTGCTTGGTCCAAGAGCAGGAGTAACCAGAGTGTTTCCGAACACAAACATCAAATTCATACTACCACTTTCTTCAACGTATTTATTTTCTGATGCATCAGTCCAGATAAGTTGATGATAGCCGCGGTCCATAGCAATTTTGGTTGGATAAAATGAACCACCGTAATTACCTGCTGCCTTTGCATAGCCGGTTCCACCTTCTGCACTGCGCGAATATTTTGTTTCGATATAAACCTTTAACGGCTCAGAATAATATGCTCCAGTAGGTGTTGTAAATATTATAAGTCGGTAGTTTTGTGATGCTTTTACGCCTATTGCTTCATCAGTTGCAAAATATATAGGCCTTACGTACAATGACAAATTATCTTCATCAGGAATAAAATTAGTATCTAATTTTACTAATTCTTTCAATCCATCCATAAATATTTCTTCTGGAACAGGAGGCATACACATACGCGCACCAGAAACATTTAATCGATTAAAGTTATCATGTGCTCTAAAAAAAAGCGGTTCACCGTTGCGACCTTTGTACACTTTCATTCCCTCGAATATTGATTGAGCATGATGCAGTGATGACATGGAAGGTGCAACTAAAAATTTACCGTATGGAAGTATTTGTGGTGTTTGCCAATCTGTTCCAATATAATCAGCAACTAACATGTGGTCAGAAAATACTTTTCCGAAAACAAGGTTTTTAAAATCAACTTCATTAATGCGAGTTGTTACAGATTTTTGTATATTAAAATGCATATATTTCTTTAAATTTCTAAAACACCTTGTTTATATAGCATTGATGGCCTTTTAAATCAATACAATTGTCAAAAAATGCTGGGTAAAACTAACTAAAAAAGGGAATAAACAAACTGATAATAATTTGTTTTTAAAGTGTAAAAACTACACGGCTTTTTGCTCTAGTAGCGGAACAAATTTGAATTCGCCATGAGTAGTAGTATGGAATTCTAATTCTGAAACTTTAGTTATTTCATGCATAACTTGTGTTTCGCCTAAGCCAACAGGAATAATTAATTTTCCTCCAATAATTAATTGTTCTTTTAATGCTTCTGGAACATATGGAGCGCCAGCTGTTACAAGAATTTTATTGAATGGAGCAAAAGTTGGTAATCCTAAATAACCATCTCCATAAAACATCTTAGGTTGGTAATTTAGTTTTGGTAAAAATAATTTAGTTTTATTGAACAACAATTGTTGGCGCTCAATGGTAAAAACTTTTGCGCCCAATTCGCATAAGACTGCAGTTTGATAACCGCAACCAGTGCCTATTTCTAGCACTTTTTCCCCTTTGTTTACTTGTAATAATTGAGTTTGAAACGCAACAGTATATGGATGAGAAATGGTTTGTTCTGCTCCAATAGGAAATGCTACGTCATCATAGGCAAAATCCAAAAATGCATTATCCAAAAACAGGTGACGTGGTATAGAGTTAATGGCATTTAAAACATTAGTGTCTTCAATGCCTTTTGATTTTAAAGTGTCAATTAGTTTTTTCCTAAGTCCTCTGTGTTTGAATGTGTCGAGCATAGCAACAAAAAAACGAAATGAAACACTTCAAAAATCCTTTTTTAGAATTTGTTATGAATAATAAATTGTGGATGAAAAAGAGTGGAGGTTCGAAGCGTTAAACATTCGTTTCCAAACGAATAATTATCAAATTCCTTCCGATTGCTATCGGAATCAACATGAAGTACATCTATCATTTTTCAAGTATAAGCAATTTACCGTTTATTATTATACCATCAGGTAATACTATTTTATAAAAATAAATTCCTTCGGCAATAACATCTAAATTAAAGTTGTTGGTGTAATTGTATTGTTCAAAAACTATTTGACCCATTGCATCATATAAATTTACACTATTGTTAGGCGGTAAGTTTAGTATTTTAAATGCGCCGCCTTTGCCTATTATTTGTGGGTTTGGGATAACTAATGGCAACTCTACAACTGGTTTGGCAATGGTTTTTATTCTGATGCTGTCGGTGGCTGTGCAACCGTCTTGGGTGTATGCGGTAAGCCCCATCCAGCCTCCCCCAAGGGGAGGAGCCGAGACTGAGATGGAATTTGTAAATTCTCCATTACTCCACTCATATTGCTCTAAGCCATCAATGGCAGTGATAGTAATGGTATCTCCTACATAAATGGTGGTATCGGTTTGTGTAATGAGGTTAGGGATTGCTATTTCAGTAATTATTACGGTATCACTAACAGTGCCGCACTCGCTTAGTGCAGTTGCCCAATAGGTATAGCCCCCTCCAGCTCCCCCAGGGGGGAGAGTAAACGTTATTGATTGTGTGGTATCTCCAGTACTCCATATGTAATTGTGCAATTTAGGATTGCTAATTGTGAGTTGTCTTGTTGCTTCCTTGCAAATATTAGTATCGTTACCCAAGTTAAATACATAGTTGTTTGGGTTGCGCAAGCCTATGGTTATGCTATCGGTTTGTAGGCCGCACTCGCTTTGGGTGGTTGCCCAATAGGTGTAGCCCCCTCCAACTCCCCCAGGGGGGAGAGAAAATGTTATTGATTGTGTTGTATCGCCTGTACTCCATATGTAATTGTACACATTAGGATTGCTTATTGTGAGTTGTTTGATGGCACCCTTGCAAATATTGGTATCATTACCTAAGCTAAACAAATAATCGTTGGGGTTGCGTAAGTAAATATGTATGGTATCAGTTACAGTGCCGCACTCATTAGTGGCTGTTACCCAATAGATGCCTGATTGATTTACGGTTATGCTTTGGGTGGTATCTCCTGTACTCCATTGTATGTTATGCATGCCATCATATACCCTTAGTTTTTTTGTAAAACCTGTATTACTACATATTATGGTATCATCAGCAAATGCATTGGCGCGAAGTTCAACCACGCTGACATCGTCAAGGAAGTAGTAGGAATTTCTATATCTTATTCCATTGTTTAAGTTTAAAGTATCTAAGTTATTTTGGCTTTTAAAGTTGCCAAGGGTTATATAATTTTCGGTGCCGTTGGCTAAAAAATTACCATGTACGCGTATCCAATCTGTTTGTGAAGTTAAAGGATTTGCAATAGGGTCATTATTTATCTGAGGAAAATAATGTTGGTTAAAAAAATATTGTGTACCAAAATCTACAATGACAATACTATCTTCTGAAAAATATGCCCCAATATCATTGCAAGCGGTACTTGCTGAGTCGGGCAGGTTTATAAAAAACTCTACACAATAGGTTTTGTTTGCTTTTAATGAAGCATTTAGTTTAACAAAAGGATAATTACGGCAGGTAGATAAACCATTGCTATAATTGGAATGACTATATGTACCAATTGCTCCCATTGAATTACCTGAATGTGGGGTTTGATAACCATAAATTGTTTGAGGTATTCTCATATCAGGGAAATAAGAACAAGTATTAAAACTCCAAAATGCAGTAGTAAATGATATATCGCGCCATGGAGGGCTAAATGAAGGAGTGCCATTAAAAAACACACATGAATCCTCAGTTATGTTTGGCCAAATTGTAGTGTCAACAAAAAAATTAGAAACGGTAAAAGATGGGTTGGGTACAAGATTAGGTTGTGCCTTGGTAAAAAGGCAATGGAGCAAACCAATTATGACAATATATTTTTTCAAATTTTAAAAATAAACTGTTAGCCAGCAATTGCTGGCTAACAGTTTTGGTTTTAATGTTTAATAGAAACTTTGTTATTACTAATTATTTTACCATTTTCCCCCGTTCTTCGTAGTTTGTTTGCATCAAAATATTGTACGTTGCGCATAGTCTCTGACTATGTGCTTCTAAACATTCGTTTCCAAACGAATAATTATCAAATTCCTTCCGATTGCTATCGGAATCAACATGCAGCATTTCAATTATTTTTTATGTTTTATAAACATTGTGTTTAAATGTATTTTTTTATTGTCAGTTTATCAACTTATTAATTAGCTAATGGTGTTGATGCTGCTTTCGCCTTGGAAACTGACGTTTAGCAGAGCGAAGTTAGGAAACTTCGCCTAACAACAAACACTTCAAAAAACCTTTTTTAGAATTTGTTTTCAATAATAAAATGTGGATGAAAAAAGATATTGACCTAAAAAGTGTACCTCATCTGTAATTTAATTTCCGACCTTAACGGGCCTGCACTTTCGTTTGGAGTTCCTGTATTTAAAGAGGTTTGGTTTAAATAAAATGTTTGTCCGTAGCGTACCCAAATTTCTATTTTTTTGTTTACCTCATAATTTACCATTCCGTAAAATCTGTTGCCTTGTCCGTTGTATGAAAAGAAAGTATAAGCAAATGGCAAATCAGTTTCTAGTGCATAAGCACGCGCGTTGTAGTTGCTAATATCGAACAATGCGTAACGCATTGTAAAGGTTATTGGCGAGAGTGATTTTTTAAAAACAATATCTTGAAAGAATAAATAACCTGCTGACTTTTTACCACTTACATCAGTATAGTAGTTAAAGTCAATTCTTGATTTTAAGCGTATTTCAGATGTAATAGCATACACTGCATTGAATCTATAATAGTCTTGTAATGTGTTACCAACAGTTTTTATGCCTTCAGTTATTCCTGTAAAATCTAATGGTTTAATGCGTCTTCTAAACCTAAAATTAATGTCTATTTTTTTTGAAAGAGCGTAATCTATATAAGCAGTAAAATCAGAACCTGTGGTGTTGGTGGCATCGATTTTATAACGTAACCAAGGGAAAGTAAACTTATCATAATAAGCAGCTATTGTAACATTGGAAAGAGGTTTGCATTGTAAACCTAACAACAAACCTTTTTCATTTTGCGCGCCAACAGTTTCGCCAATTGCACGTACATAAACTCCTTGGTAGTTGCGTTCGTAATTACGATACAAAGCCAAAAAATTAAGTTTTGGGTCAAGTGAAGCCAGCGCACCAGTTAATAAAGCTCTTCCTCCATTTTTTGATTGCGATGCTTCACCAAAAAAATCAACATTGCGTACCACTAGGTTATAGTCTATACCAATGTTGGTGTTTTGCGCACCCGTTAAATCATAGGCCCTGTAAGGTGAGGTAGGAATATTTTGCACTACATCAAATTGAGTAGAAACAACTGTTGCACCTAATGTAAAGGTTCTTTTTTTGTATTGAATATTAGAGCCGTATAAAGTTTCGGTAACTGTATTTTTTTTAGCAAATTCGGCTGGTGTGCGATGTGTGCCTGCAAGCAGAAAATTTGAGAATCCTTCGTCGGTTGCTGCTTCTGTGGTGTCAATTGTTACTGCAGCATCTCGTTTTTTTCTTGAAAAGAAAACAGAAACATCAACACCTTTTAAAACATTTATTGTAGCTGCAGCTCCGCGTAAATATTGATTTTCATTTAATGAGTTATAGGCACGTAAACCTTTTGCATTTCGTTTGTAAACCAGTAAGTCTACCGATTTTGAAAATGCTAAGTCTGTCCAAAATGTTAAGCCCTGACCAAACTCTGCTCTGTAATCGCCAAGCGCTATTGCTTTGACACGTCCTATGTTTTTTACGAAAAAGTAGGCAGAATAATAATCAAATCCTTTTTTTTGCGTGCCTTTAAAAAACTCTTCACCAGGGTCTTTCTCAGCTGTTATACCCCACAAAATGCGGTTGTTGCTGTTGAATCTATATCTTGCAAAATGCTTGAACGGGTCGCCTAAATAATATTTGTTGGGATTTAAAGCCCTAACACTATCACTCACTTTTGTAAAACCATTTTGATTTTCAATTACACGTTGTGTTCTTACATCAAAAGTGCTTTGCCCTTCTTTTAATATTTGTGCAAAAGAAAGTTTTTTGTAATCATCCAAATCACTTACATATACAAAGGGCATTAGTTTTTGAATGGTTGGTATGTCCCAATTATCAATACTTTGTAACTCGTACACATTTAACAACGGCATATTGAATTTAATATGCTCAAGCAAACTTTTTATTTGAATATCACTTACAAAATTTAGCTCGCGCAAATTTTCAATTACCTTACTATTAAGGTTAATAGGATGTTCTTTGTAAAAGTTGTATTGCTCTAGAAGTGTTGTGTAGTCAAGGTCTTGGTTAGCAGAGTTTTCGCTAATATTTTCTATGTTTTGCTCAATATTATTTTGTTGTACACCATCTAAATTAGTTTGTGCAGAAATATTCTGAACTAAAATAATGCAGCAAAAAATTAATTTTAAGTATTTATATTTTAGATTGGGCATATAACAAAACAACAAATTTTAGTGAACAAATAAAATTTTAGTTGGCCGCACCAACTAAAAGTATTGAAGGAAAAAATTAGAATTTACTTGCCACTAATATAAACCATTTAGTTTACTCATCCACAATTTTTGAATTTGTAAAATGATTAATCCAGATAAAATACCAACCAACCAACCGCCAATAATATCTAACGGATAATGACGGCCAAGCATGATGCGACTGTATGATACAAGAAATGTGTAAACAATAACCGACCAAAAAACAGCTTTGTTTTTGTAACCAAAAATCAAGATTATAAATGTTGCTATGCCAGCACAATTAGCAGCGTGAGATGAAACAAAGCCATAACTACCTCCACAATCATTATTGTATAAATGCACCAAGTTTTTAATTGTATTATTATGACATGGTCGCAGTCGTTCAAATGAGTTTTTTATAAGTCGGCTTGATTGGTCTGAACAAACAATAAGTAAAACACAACTGATGATAGGAACATAAACTTTGCTTTTGAATTGCTGATACAGTTTCCTTAAGAGAAAAAAATAAAACGGAATCCAGAAAAAACGATTGCTGCATGCAACGGCAAACAAATCAGAAGCATCATTGTGCATTCCATTTAACATCAAAAATAAATCAGTATCAATTTGCAGAATGTTGTTTATGATGTTATTCATATTTAATGAATTATAAATTACCTGTTCTGCCTCCATCAACAACAACGTTAGTCCCTGTAATATAGCCTGCGGCCTGAGTAGATAAAAATGCAATAGCAGCGGCTATTTCCTCGGGTTTTCCAAAACGTGCAGCTGGTATTTCGGCTAACATTTCTTTTTCAACATCATCAATTGTATGACTTGTGTTGGTTGCTTTATTTTGAATAATTCCTTCGAGTCGAGTTGTTTTGGTAGCGCCTGGTAAAACATTGTTAACTGTAATGCCAAAAGGTGCAACTTCTGACGCTAGTGTTTTAGACCAATTACCAACTGCGGCTCTTATTGTATTGCTGACTCCTAATCCTTTTAGGGGTATTTTTACAGATGTGGAAATAATATTAATAATTCGTCCATATTTTTCTAATTTCATTTTTGGCAATAATGCTTGCGCTAGAATGTGATTACAAATTAGGTGAGAATTAAAGGCATTTAAAAACTCTTGTGTGCTTGCATTAACAATGGTTCCGGCAGGAGGGCCACCAGTATTATTAATGAGAATATGATATGTTTTTTCTGATGCAAGTGCATTAATTTTAGTTTCTAAATCTTGTGGATTGCTAAAATCTGCAACCAAATAATGATGGTCGCCAGCATGTAAGTCTTTAATTGCCGCCTTTAGTTTTTCTTCGTTGCGTGCTACCAATGTTACGTTAGCGCCTAATAACGAAAGCTCCATTGCAGCAGCTTTTCCAATACCTTGCGTGCTTCCGCAAACCAACGCATTTTTGCCTTTCAAATTCAAATCCATACACCTATTTTTTTGCCAAAAGTAGATTTTATTTTGAGCAATTTGACTTAACAAGAAATTGAATTTTGATTTTTCAGACTCTTATTTCAAACAAATTTTGTTTATTTACTTTTATAAACATACATGATTAATCAATAATTTAAAATATCTACTATGCTTGTAAAAACTTTTGGTAGCGCAGTCTATGGAGTAAATGCGACTACTATTACCATTGAAGTAAACATGGAAACTGGTGCACAATTTTACTTGGTGGGATTGCCCGATAGTGCTGTAAAAGAAAGCCAACTCAGAATTATTGCAGCTGTAAAAAATATTGGCTACCGCTATCCAGGAAAACGTATCACAGTTAATATGGCTCCAGCTGATATCCGCAAAGAAGGTTCAGCCTATGATTTACCTATAGCTGTTGCTATTTTGGCTGGTAGCGAACAAATTCCTAGCGAAGGATTAAGTGAATACATCATTATGGGAGAACTTTCATTGGATGGCGGTTTGCAACCAATTAAAGGCGCACTACCTATTGCTATTCAAGCACGTAAAGAGGGTTTTAAGGGCATTATCTTACCTAAACAAAATGCACGTGAAGCTGCCATTGTTAGTGACCTGGAAGTTTATGGTGCCGAAAATTTAAAGGATGTTTTGGAACATCTTAACGGTGATAAATTAATTGAAGCGACAACAGTAAACACACGCGAAGAATTTTTCTCTAAACTAAATGAAAATAGCGTTGATTTTAATGAAGTAAAAGGACAGGAAAACATAAAGCGCGCCCTAGAAATTGCAGCTGCTGGCGGTCATAACGTAATTTTGATTGGTCCTCCAGGAGCAGGAAAAACAATGCTTGCCAAGCGTTTGCCAACAATACTTCCGCCATTGAGTTTGCAAGAGTCGTTAGAAACTACAAAGATTCATAGTGTAGCAGGTAAGATGGGAAAGAACGCATCACTTATTACAACTCGTCCTTTTCGCAGTCCGCATCATACCATTAGTGATGTTGCTTTGGTTGGTGGTGGCACATTTCCGCAACCTGGCGAAATTTCATTGGCGCACAATGGTGTTTTGTTTTTAGATGAATTACCTGAGTTTAAACGCACTGTATTGGAAGTAATGCGTCAGCCCTTAGAAGATAGAACGGTGAATATTGCTAGGGCGAAATTCTCAATTGATTATCCTGCAAGTTTTATGCTTATCGCTTCCATGAATCCTTGTCCTTGTGGCTATTACAATCATCCTGAAAAGGAATGTGTTTGTGCCCCAGGTGTGGTACAAAAATACCTTACAAAAATATCTGGACCACTATTGGATAGAATTGATTTACATGTAGAAGTTACACCAGTTTCATTTAACGAATTATCCAAAGAAAGGCCTACAGAAAATAGCGAACAAGTCCGTGAACGCGTAATAATGGCACGCAACAAACAAGCCGAGCGATATGACGCATTAAGCGGAATACATTGTAATGCCCAAATGACATCAAAACAATTGCAAACTATTTGTAAGTTAGATGATGCTAGTCGTACAATATTAAAAACTGCCATGGAGCGTCTCGGGCTTTCGGCACGCGCTTATGATAGAATTATTAAAGTAAGCCGCACCATTGCAGATTTAGATGGATGTGAGAACATAGAAACACAGCATGTGGCAGAAGCAATTCAATATCGCAGTTTAGATAGAGAAGGTTGGGCAGGATAATTTATAAAAGAAAAAATCCAGATTATCTAAAAAGACAATCTGGAATCGCAGTACCCAGCGCCAGTCCCGATAGCTATCGGGACGAACGGCGCGGTTTACTTGGTAGAATATCTTAATCTTAGTTTCTCAGTTATATTATCGTACTTTTTTAAGTTCTCAATATACTTTCGGCTTTTCATATTTTTGATGTGCGACTCAATATTTCTGGATTGTGCATAATCTAAATTATCTATGGCAAAAAATAGCTCCCAATCATCAGTCTTGATTGTAAAACTGTTTTTAAATAAATTCTTCTTGTGTTCTTCAAACCTATCCACAAGGTTTAAGCAGCTACCAATGTAATAGGTATCAATGTTTTTAGAATATAGAATATATATATGTGCCATTTTTATAAAAACAAAAACCTCAATTCTTATGAATTGAGGTAAAAGTTTAATACTTAAAAATTTCAAATTTTTAAGTGCTGTACCCAGCGCCGGAGTCGAACCGGCACGGTTTCCCACAGGTGTTTGAGACCAGCGCGTCTACCAATTCCGCCAGCTGGGCATTATTTGAAAGCGGGGCAGCAAAAGTAACTTTTACTTTTACTTTTCAAAATAAAAAATGGAATTTAAACCTTTGGTAAAAAACATGCCCCATTTTTTACTTCGTTGATATTATTTTCTAAAATAATTTTCTACTGTCATTTTATTTTGGGTAAGACATTGGGTATAGGTTTGCAAAAATGCTCGGGAATATTCTAGTAAAAACGGATTCATTTTTTGACTCGTTTTTACATCATTTTGTATTAGAGAGTCCATAGTTAAATCATAAACAGAAGTAATTTTTTTTGTGTCAAACTTTACCAATTGTATGTTGGTGAATGTTTCATAAATACCATCCACATAATGCAAACCAATATTGTTAGAATTGGTATTTTGGAATGTTGATTTTCCAAACGAAAAATAACTTTGGTCATAGTTTAGATACTCCATTACATTGGGCAAAATATCTATTTGTTGTGTAATGGTTTTGCAAACTTTAGGCGTTTGATTATATTGATAAAAGAAGATAGGGATTTTGTGATAACCGTAACTATTTTGGAATATAGGATTTTGGGTATTAGAGGTATGGTCAGCAGTAAAAACAAAAAGCGTGTTCTTGAACCAAGATGTTTTTTTTATAGCATTAAAAAACTGCATTAAGGCAAAGTCGGTGTAAGCAATTGTTTTAGTAATGGGTAGTTTACCATCTTTAAAAATAGCTTTGTATTTATCTGGCACATTGTAAGGATCATGAGATGAAAGAGTAAAAACAGTTGAGAAGAATGGTTGCTTTTTTTTATTGATTTCTTTGGCAAAATATTGCAAATATTCTTCGTCCCATATTCCCCAGTGTCCGTCAAAATCTTTCTGGTATGGATATTCGTTCAGACCATAATAATTTTGATATCCGCATAATTTTGTGAATGCATCAAAGCTCATTGTACCATTTCTTCCGCCGTGGTAAAATGTGCTATTGTAACCTTGTGCATTTAACAAACTGGCAATACTTGTTATTTGATTTGCTGAATAAGGTGATGTAATAAATGCATTTTCACTCATGTGTGGGATGCTTGCCAATATTGCCGGAATGCCTTCAATACTGCGGGTTGCGTTTGCAAAAGCATTTGTAAAAACAGTGCCATTTTGCATCAGCGAATCTAAAAATGGAGTAGCTGTTTTGTTTCCATTAAAGTATCCAACATGCTCTTTTCCGAAACTTTCCAATACAATCAAAACTACATTCAAGTTTTTAAATGGCTTATTATGGTTAAGAAAATGAATTGGAGAGTAAATTTTTTCAGCGGCTTTGTCATCATAATATTTTACAATTTCTAACCCCGAGTTTGTACTTGAGTTAATAAACGTAAAGGCAGAGTTAAGTACTAAAGGAATGTTATTAGGTCTTGTGTATTCGGCAGCATTAGCAATGGTTATGGGGCGCATTTGTGCACCACCTCGAGCACCAACAACTATAATTATTCCAACCAAAACAAAACCTAATGTTTTTACAAACCAATGCACGTTATTATTTTGTTGTGTTGTAAACTCCTTTCGTTTGTAATTTGCAATAAATTTAACAGCAGCAAAAACAAGAATTAATAAAATAACTAAATACCAATACGTTTTTATATACGAATCCAATAGGCTTACATTGCTTGCATCAGAAACTACATTCAAAAAATCGAAAGTTATGCGCTTATGAGATACTTGAAAGTATGCTATGTCAATTATATTCAGCAGCACCCCAATCAAATTTAGAGAAATAAAAATAGTACGATTAACTCTTTGGTATGTTGTATTTAAAACAAACTTAATTGGAATTGTACTCATCAATAAATATACTGAGTTAATGATGAGCAATGCCGAAATATCAAAACGCAATCCAAAGAACATAACCTGTAAATACTCTATAAAAGATACATCAATAAAAATATTTTTGTTGATGATAAAAAATAGAAACCGGATAAATTGATAAAGTAGCAATAGCATTAAAAATCTCATGGTAACATTACCAAGCGTCAGCTTTAATTGAGAAATAAAAGATTTAATAACCACCATAATATCAAGGGGCAATTGTACGATTTTGTGGAGAAAAACAGGAATAAATGTTACATTTCAAACTGATTATGCATGAATGAAAATTCTCCTCCCCTTACTTTTTTTCTACTTTATGTTACTCGTCTAACGCATAACCAAAGCATCAATACAGATTTTTTCACAATGTATTAAAGCAATGTAAAAATATACAGTTCTTGAATTTCAGTAGTAAATTTTCTTGACTGATGAATTTAAAACCAATAAATCCAGTACACATATTTATTTTGTAAATAAAGCATAGTTGCTATCAACCAAAAAAGGTTTGAGATAGTTTAATAACTTGAAAGGAGCTAAATGGCAAGTTGATGCTATTTGTGCAATAGGAGTGAAGGTGTAATTTTAATGACTTGTTACACCAAGCATTCCTTATTGCTCAAAATTATTCATTTACCTTTATGTCTTTAATCACCAGTTGTAAATTAATAGTACCGTTCCATTCATTTTCTTCAATTGTATAGCAAACATCAAACGGCTTGTAGTTTGTTATAATATTGCTCATGGTTGCCATATTAAATCCAATTGCCGGAAACGAGCGCTTTTCGTTACTTTGATGTATCTCCATTTTAAGATGATTTGTGCCAACCATCCTTAAACTGCCATTGTGCGTAACACCTTTAGAAACAAATACAGGACTCATATTGCCTGGCCCAAAAGGAGCAAACTGCTTTAACACCCTAAAGAATTTGGGTTCAATTTCATCAAGCCTTAGTTCACAATCTATTTCAATTTCTGGCGTAAGCATTTCTTCTAAAATGGTGTTGCTTACCACTTCTTCAAATTTAAGTTTAAATGCTTCAACGTTTTCAACCTTCATAGTTAGACCTGCAGCATATTTGTGTCCGCCAAATTGTTCAAGCAAGTCGCTGCAAGCCTCTATGGCATTATACACATCAAAATCTTTTACACTTCTTGCGCTACCGCTTGCTATTCCATCGGCTTCTGTTAGAACAACGGTTGGGCGGTAGTATTTCTCGGTTAAGCGCGATGCAACAATACCCACCACGCCTTTGTGCCATTCATTGTTAAAAAGCACTGTGCTTTTGCTTGTTTGCAAAAACTCACTTTCTTCAATCATGGCAAAAGCTTGAGCCGTAATGTGTGTATCAATAGTTTTGCGTTCGGTGTTGGTACTATCAATACCATTACCATTTAAAAAGGCTTCGTTTTGCGTTGGGCTAATAAGAAGTTCTACGGCTTTGTTACCGCTATCAATGCGACCTGCCGCATTTATACGAGGTGCAATAGAAAACACAATATCACTTATGCCTAACTCACGTTTTATATTACTTAAATCCATGATGGCTTTAAATCCTTGTCGCTTTCGCTGATTTAATTGTATCAAACCAAAATGTGCCAATATTCTATTTTCACCAGTAATGGGAACAATATCTGCAGCAATGCTTACAGCAACAAAATCTAAGTATTCTGCTATTTGTTTTTCTAAATTATCGCCAAACAAATTGTTGTTTCTGGCGAACGCTTCAATAAGTTTAAAGCCTACTCCAGCTCCAGAGAGTTCATCAAATGGATAATCGCAATCATCACGTTTAGGGTCTAAAACAGCCACCGCATTTGGTAAAAACTCGCCAGGGCGATGATGGTCGCAAATAATAAAATCAACACCTAGTTTATTTGCATAATCTATTTTGTCGTTTGCTTTAATGCCACAGTCAAGGGCAATTATTAACGTATAACCATTTTTGGCGGCAAAATCGATACCGGTAATACTAATACCGTAACCTTCTTTATAACGGTCAGGAATATAATAATCTATGCGGTGTGCATAGTTTTTAAAAAATGAATATACTAATGCTACAGCTGTTGTGCCGTCCACATCGTAATCTCCGTAAATTAGAATAGACTCTTTATTTCCTATGGCTTGTTCAATTCGTGCAACAGCTTTGTCCATGTCTTTCATCAAGAATGGATTATGCATGTGTGCTAAACTAGGCCTAAAAAACGTTTTTGCTTCATCAAAAGTATTTATTCCACGTTGTAATAATAGTGTTGATAAAATTGAGTCTATGCTTAATTCAGAGGCTAACTGAGTTGTTTGCTCAGCTGGCGGTAGAAGTTTTTCCTTCCACCTTTTCTGGATTGACATATTAGTTAAATTTTTCTTGCTTAGTGGCAAATTGCCAAGGCTTATTGTTTTGAACCCGATGTTAAAATATAAGCGAAAGCTTAATTTTAACTAAACATTTTTTACAACCTCAATTGGTTAAACAGTTAAACTTAGTGCAATATTAAAATATTATTGTCATAAATATATTTTAATATCATTTTTTTAAAATTCGTCGCTTTGGGTCTTGATGGAGTTCCAAACGCAATTAGCAAATCCTATATTTTCAAGCTTGAAAGATTTGACACAAGCAACCCAAAATGAATATCCTAATGAATATTGTAGTTGAAGCATCTTAGAAGTAGAAAAAATTCTCGTGTAGTATCTTAACAAAAGCCATTTAATAATAACAATAAAACTAATGGTCAATTAATATTACCTCTTGGTAAATTGAAGTTACTTAAAAGTATCAATTGACTATAATGACTTTACAATTTAAAAAAAATTCTACTTTTGGGCTTCATTTTTTAAAAGAAATATTATAACATGAGCAAAATAGAATCATTATTAGGCGACAAGGCAGACTACCTTTTAAACCATGTTTCAAAAACTTTTCCAAAGGAAAGTTTACACCAACCAAATAAAAACTTTGTCGATAAATCGTTTATCAATAGCAATCGTAACCCACGTGTGCTGCGCAGTTTGCAAACTTTATATGGCACAGGCCGTTTAAAAAACACGGGTTATATTTCTATTTTACCTGTTGACCAAGGTATTGAGCATAGTGCAGGTGCGTCATTTGCGCCGAACCCATTGTATTTTGATAGCGAAAATATAGTAAAGTTGGCTATTGAAGCTGGTTGCAGTGCTGTTGCATCTACTTATGGTGTATTGGGAAGCGTTGCCCGCAAGTATGCTCACAAAATTCCTTTTATTGTTAAAATAAACCACAACGAATTTCTTTCGTTACCAAATACATTTGAGCAAATAATGTTCGGAAGTGTTGAAGAAGCTTATAACATGGGTGCTGTAGCAGTTGGCGCAACTATATATTTTGGAAGCGAAGGCTCTAAACGTCAAATTGTTGAAGTTGCAAAAGCCTTTGAGCGTGCACATGAGTTAGGTATGGCAACTATTTTATGGTGCTACACTCGTAATAATGGTTTTAAGGTTGATGGTGTGGATTACCATACATCAGCGGATTTGAGCGGCCAGGCAAACCACTTAGGAGTAACCATTGGTGCTGATATCATCAAGCAAAAGTTAAGCACAAACAATGGTGGTTATTTAGCTACAAAACATGGCAAAACAAGTCCTTTGGTTTACAGCCAATTAACAAGCGACCATCCAATTGATTTGAATCGTTATCAAGTTGCAAATTGCTACATGGGTCGTATTGGTTTAATTAACTCTGGTGGCGAAAGTAAAGGCGCATCTGATTTAGTTGAAGCAGTTGAAACAGCAGTAATTAATAAACGTGCTGGTGGGCAAGGCTTGATTTTAGGACGTAAAGCTTTCCAAAGGCCATTTGCTGATGGGGTAAATCTTATAAAAGCAGTACAAGACGTTTACTTGGATAAATCAATTACATTAGCTTAGTAATTTGAAATTTCGTGCATGTATTTATATGCATTTATAATTCAAAATTTATAATTCATAATTTCAAAGGATGAGTTGGTTTAAAAGAATAAAAGAAGGGATAACAACCTCTACAAAAGATAAAAAAGAAACCCCCGAAGGCTTGTGGTACAAATGCGGTGAGTGTAAAAACATTATGACTGCCGAAGACCATTTAGCTAACTATTGGGTTTGTAATAGTTGTGGCCACCACCAAAAAATTGGTTCTAGAGAGTATTTCGAAATATTATTTGATGATGGTGTTTACACCGAAATCAATACAAACATGACTAGTGGAGACCCACTGAATTTTACTGATACCAAAAATTATAAAGATAGAATTGTAGATACCCAAAAGAAAAGTGGATTAAAAGACGCCATTAGAACCGCACATGGAAAAATTAATGGGCTTGACTTGATGGTTGCATGCATGGATTTTGGTTTTGTTGGTGGAAGTATGGGAAGTGTTGTTGGTGAAAAAATTGCACGTGCAATTGACTATTCTATACTAACCAAAACGCCAATTTTAATTATTTCAAAAACTGGAGGTGCACGTATGATGGAAGCAGCATTTTCATTAATGCAAATGGCAAAAACATCGGCCAAGCTCTCATTACTAGCAAAAGCAAAAGTTCCGTACATCTCATTATTAACTGATCCTACAACTGGTGGCGTAACAGCTTCGTTTGCCATGCTTGGCGACTTAAATATTGCCGAACCTGGCGCACTCATTGGTTTTGCAGGCCCACGTGTTGTTAAGGAAACTATTGGTAAAGATTTACCTCTTGGTTTTCAAACTGCTGAGTTTGTTTTGGAAAAAGGCTTTCTAGATTTGATTGTTAAACGTCCCGAATTAAAAGAAAAGCTAACAGAGTTATTGCTCATGTTTAAGAACTAATTTTTGTAAATTGAGTTCTTATTAAAATAGCCATTTAAAAGGTTGTTTTAAGGAGCACATTTTTGGTAAATTACAGACGCGTTGCAGATTACGCTCATTAATAAAATGATTAATGAATAGTAACCTAACATAACGATTTGAAAACAGTGCCTAAAAGAGATGAATAAATTACTAACTAAACTTCTTTGCTTTTTAACACTTACTTCAACTGTTTGTTTGAAGGCACAATCCATTTCAGAAATTCTTTTACCTGAAATGGCAACAGTAATCAATATAGGCAAAAGTGATAGCATTGTAGTGGTTTCGACAGCATGGAACAATTTATATTATCGTTTCAAACACGATAGTTTATGGCATCATATAGCCACCTCACCATTTACACAAATTGGTGCTTTAAGTGTTGATGGGACAGATATTTACGCATTTGCATCAACGAATGGAAACGCAGGATTGTCTGGTATATTAAAGAGTAGTGATATGGGTGTTACATGGACTCAAAAAATTACTGAAACATATATTCAATCACATAACATTTATCCCTCTTATTTTTGCAGTAGTGCTAATGCATGTTTTTGGGTTGATGGTTATGATATAAAACGATGTAACTATACAGGGCTTGCAATTTCTGCAATGACTTCGAATGCCCTCCTATCGGTTGGTCAGTTAGAATGGATTAATGGTGCATTGTATTTTTCTAATGACAATAATAATGTAACAGGAAATATATTTGGAGGAGGTTGCTTTAAATCAACTGGTTTTACAAGCTTTGGAAGCGGGGTTTCGTATTTTGCCTTACAAAAACCTGCTTGTTATAGAAATCAGAATCAAGTTGTATTTTTTGATAGACTAACAGGTATTTTATATGCCAGCAATACTTCGGGTTCTGCTTATAACATGTTTAATACAAGTTTGTCTAATTCACAATATAATTCAGTAAATTTATATGCTGCCTATGGGCATTTTTATGCGATTATAAAATCATATTATTCAACTACCATTTATCATATTGCTGCTGATGTAGCCAATACATCTGTATGGAATTTTGCAGGAGCAAACGCTGTTTGGGATGTATACCAGTTACCATATTATGTACCCGACATTGATGCTATTGAAATAATGACAGACGGAAAATTATTAACTAAGAGTGGAACTTTGTTTTTATATGAACCAACATCACACATATTCAAAAGCTTCTCACAAGGTATTCATGAAGCTAGGGTAAATGACGCCCATATCAATTCTAACAACGATATTATTGCTAATATCAATGACCACAATTACATCAAATATGCCAATGAAAATAACTTCAAATATCTATCGCGCAGCATACTTGTTTCAAACTATAGAATGACTAAGTTTTCTATATCAAACAGCGGTAATATTTACTCATTAGATAATCCGCAACTTGTTTTAGGAAGAAGCTTAGATAGTGCCCATACTTTCACTCTTGACTATTCTAACCAAGCAATTATGAATAGTTTTATGAAAAATGATAGCATCTTATTATTAAAAGATTCAACTTTCTTAGTAAGTAATAATGGAGGAAATTCCTACTATTCAATTTCTAGCGGTGGTATTAATTTATCAATGTCCAATACTCAGGCTTATATCATTTCATCAAGTAAAAACCAAAATTCAATTTTATTGGCAGTTCAAGATTTTTCTCAATCAACATTTTCGCATTTTTCAACGAATGATTTTGGTAATACTTGGAATTATATTCCAGAAAACCAATACGCCTCATTTTACGACTATTGTATTGATAATACTGCTATTTACAGTATCAACGACCCAAATGTTAACGTTGGATATGACACAATTTTTATTCATACGCAAACAAATAAAATCCCTGTTAATATTTTCACCTATTCAGCATCAGACACAATTTATAATAGAAGCTTTTGGGCAGAAGACGGCAGTTTGTATATATCATGTGTAAAACAGATGTTGGGACAATACTTCTTTAAAATTTACAAAGCCTTAGCAAACAACGCTGCGTTCTCAGAAATTTACTCACAGCAAGTTGACGGTGTTTTCATGAACACAAAATATATGTTTAGTTGTGCCGCAAAAAAATTAATCACCGGTTGCTACAACAAACTATACCTATTAGATAACTCCTATGTAAATCAAAACCTTATTACTGGTAAGGTATTTATGGATTCCAACAACGATAATATTATAAATAACAATGAACAATTATTGCCAGGTATTTTAATGCACACCAGCAATAACCAATATGCTGTGTCAAGCCTTAATGGAAACTATGCCCTATATCCTGCAACGCCCAATGATACACTTAAAGTAATTGCGCCCATATATTATACAAGTATACCTCCATATCACATTGTAAACGCTGGTGATACTGCAAAGAATTTTTCGATTCAAGCCATACCAAATATCAATGATTTACAAGCAAGTGTTTTTAGTATGACTGACTTCAGGCCAGGAAATAAAAACAAACTTTTTATAGCTTGTAAAAATGTTGGAACTACTACAATCACTAATGCTCAGATAAAAATATCAAATTCCAATTTGGATTTGATTTCTACCACTCCTAGTTATTCAACATTTTTGAATGATACCATTACTTGGAATATACCAAGCATCACAAGTCAACAGCAATTAAATTTTATAGTTGTTGATTCCGTTTCAGTAAATATGCCACTAGGTTCAGTTTTGTTATTTAACTCGCAAGCATTGCCAATACTAAATGATAGCACTCCATATAACAATACCGATACCATATCTAAAATTGTCATTGGTAGTTTCGACCCAAATGACAAACAAGTTGAACCAAAGAATTACACTACCACTAACCAGCAAAATGGGGATTATCTAACTTATACAATTCGCTTTCAAAACACAGGCACTGCTGCGGCATTAAATGTTGTTGTAACTGACCCTTTAAATGCATTGCTTGATATAAATACCCTTCAAGTGCTTGCTAGTAGCCACATTTACAGTGTTGCAGTAAAAGCAAACAATGTTTTAGAGTTCACTTTTAATAATATAAATTTACCTGATAGTAATACCAGTGAATTATTATCACATGGTTTCGTTTCATTTAGAATAAAACCTAAATCTACTTGGAATATTGGTCAGAATATTGATAACACAGCAGCAATTTATTTCGATTATAACTCACCAGTTATTACAAATACAGTAAATAGTGTTTTGTTAGCAACTGTTGGCCTAACTGAAAATAATGCAAGCAACCTAAGTGTTTATCCAAATCCGTTTGCCGTTGAATTATCAATAAAAGGAGCTGCAAATTCTATGTTAGAAATTTACTCGGCCGATGGTAAAATTGTTTTCAGAAAAAATATCATCAATGGTTTGGAGCAGATAAATACAAAATCATTGCTCAACGGATTTTACATCGTAAAAGTAATTTCTGCAAACAACCAGAATACAGTATTTAAGTTGTCTAAAGGTTTGTGATAAATTTATTAAGCTTTTGTTGGAAGTGCCTTCCACCCTAGCTGAATTTTTATTGTGTGCTTTACAAAAGCACACTTAAAGCATTCTTGTTGCGCAAGCTAAACGAGGAAGAGATGGCTTTTACAAACTTTGTGACCTAGGCGGTAACTGGAATTTTTGTTTGTCAATTTGAAATTGACTTTTAGCGTGGCGTAGTAAGAGACATAGGCCGAACAAAATAATATGATGAATAAAGAACTTAAAAAAATAGACTTAATTTTTTTTTCATTTTTTTTTCATTTTTTTTTCATTTTTTTTTCATTTTTTTTTCATTTGTCTCCACATTAATAATTTAAACAAATGAAATTAATTACTACCTCAATTTTATTCATATTACTTTTCCTGCATGGCAATGCAAAAATTTGGAGGGTCAACAACAACCCAGGAATAATCGCTGATTTCACTACTTTACAAGCTGCACATAATGGAGCATTGAGCGGTGACACAATTCATTTAGAGCCTTCTCCAATTACATATGGTGCTCTTAATGCAAATAAAAAATTAATTATTATCGGACCCGGTCATTCACTTAGTACAAATAATAATCTGCAATATACAAGTGTTACTAGTAAAACAGATGAAATTATTTTTGAAATCGGTTCCGAAAATAGCGTACTCACTGGTGTTACAACAACATCTTTTGATATTTTTATTAAAACCAGCAATATTTCTATCATCCGAAATAGACTTTCAGGTATTTATTTAGCTCCATCATCGACGGTTTCTAGCGGTCCATATTCAATTTCAGCAACATATATTAGAGAAAATTGGGTAAGTGTAATTTTGGAGTATAACCCTACCAATATCGCATTTAATATTGCAGGTACTTCAATCAGTGCTAACATTATTAATACAATAAGTTTAACAACTCCTGCAATTATTACTAGTAATTATATTGGATCATTAACATGTAAAAACTCAACTGTTGTAAATAATATCATTAAACTTAACAACACAAACTGCTCTAATGATGCTTGTAATTTGTTTCAAGTAACATTTAACAACACCATTAATAATAATGTTTTTACTGATGTTGCTAATCCAGGCAACCAAGGAAATTATCAAAACGGACAAAACAATATTTTTAATCCAGGTCTTGTAAACGTTATAGTTGGAACCGCTAATAATTCAGAATCAGACTATCAATTACTTACAAATTCAGTTGCTGTAGGTGCAGGTACGGGAGGAATAAATGTTGGACCTTTTGGCGGTGGATATACACTTTCTGGAATTCCATCAGTGCCTACCATTTACAATCTTCAAGTTGAACCTACCGGAAGTTCTAGCAATGGATTAAATGTAACCGTTAAGTCTAGAACTAACTAATCATGAAGTTTAAATTATTTTTAATAATACTTATTGGTTTGGGTGTAAAATCCTATGCACAAACCATTAATGCGATTGAATATTTTGTTGATAATGACCCCGGAATTGGAATGGCCTCACCGGTTATTTTTGCCAGTGGAAGTGATATATCTATAAATTTTGCAGCAAATTTAAATGGTATATCCGATGGTTATCACCTACTTTTCATCAGGAGTAAAAACTCTAATGGAACATGGAGTTTGACAGCGAATCAGTCTTTTTATAAAAACAGCTTTCCTCCCATTTCAAATGTTTTATCTATGGAATATTTTATAGACAACGATCCAGGGTTTGGTTTAGGAACATCAATACCAATTTCTACAGGTATTGATGTAACACAAGCTTATATTGTGAATATATCTAATTTGACAGAAGGCTTTCATATAATATATTTCAGATCAAAAAACTCAACAGGTAAATGGAGCCTTACCTCTAATAATTCTTTTTATGTAACTAAAACTAGTTTTCCTTCAAATATTGTACGTTTTGAATATTTTATAGACAATGATCCTGGATTCGGATTAGCGAATAACATTCCTGTAGTTCTAGGTGCTGATATAACAAAGACATTAATTGCAAATCTAGGCAATTTAACACAAGGTAATCATACTCTTTTTATTCGTTCATTAGACAATGCAGGTAAATGGAGTCTTACTGCTGAGGAGCAATTTTATTTTTGTTCTATACTACCTAATGTTACAATATCAGGACCTACCTCAAATGTTATATGCTTAGGAAGTGGGATTACTCTGAATGCTACAGGTGGTCAATCTTATATTTGGAATACAGGCGCTACAGCATCTTCAATACAAGCATACCCTAATTCAGATTCGCTTTTTTCAGTTATAGCAATAGATGCATTGGGGTGTTCAGATACCGCCAATTTTAATGTTCAAGTTGACTTATGTACATCAATGGAGCAAAAACAAACTATAGCTGGTAAAATAGATTTCTACCCTAATCCTTTTAACAAATTTATTACGATAAAATCTAATGATAGAATTAACCTTATTGAGATTTATGGTTTAGATGGTAAACTTTTGTTTTCCGCTACTCCAACGTCTAATCAATTGGATTTGTCTTTTTTACCAGCAGGTGGATATTTGATCAAAGCACTAAACTCTAATCAAACAATAAATAATCTGATAATTAAATCAGAAAATGATTAAGTATTAAAAATTTAAAGAGATTAATTAATAAGCACAGAATTAGACCTGCGTTTATTAATTTTATTTACGACCGTCTTGTTTTCATTAGCATCAGCTCATTTTACAACAAAATGCAAGTAGCATAGATGCTATATTATCAGTCTTCTTCATACCCTGAATCAGCATTAAGACAAACTCTTATTAATAAATGCACGTGTAGAAAATCCTTGTTGCGCAAGCTAAACGAGAAATAGTTGGAGGTAATTGGAATTTTCGTTTTCAAATTTGAAATTGACTTTTATAGCGGCGTATTCAGAGACATACGCCGAACACGTACTACGATGAACAAAGGAAATATGTTTCTTCGTATTCGCTGTAGCCGCCTTCATTTTAATAACCAAAAGGTTCTCTGCTTGTATGCCTTATTCGCAAAATCAATATTTTATCACCAACAATTTTGTAAGTAATTCTATAACTGTAAATTGTGAATGCTCTGTAGGCTTTATCTATTGGAGTCTTCAACTTATCCTTTTCAAAAACAAAAGCATTAGTGGATATAATTTGTATGTGCTTTTTAATTGCCTCTTTAACCAGCAATGGAGCTTGTCACTACTTTTTTTCAAATAAGATAAAATGTCCTTTAAATCCTCAACAGCTATTTTATCCCAAACAACCTGATAAGTTTTCACCATTTATCTATACTTTTCAAAACATCATTATGCGATACAAATTCACCTTTAGCAATTCTGCTTTCTGCTGCTTTTAATTCTCTGTTGTATTGCTTTATGGTGATTCGCTTTTCAGTTTCATCCACATTTAAAATCCGTTTTACCATATTCAAAACCATTTCTTGCTCCTTTAAATTAAGTAGCGGCATGTATGTTTCGAATTGTTTTTTTACTGCTGAAGTTGTCATGATATTTTGATTTAATAGACAAGCGAAAATAAAAATTTTTCTCGATTATTTTTTAAGTTGATTTTTTTTGGTGCATTGCACCGCGAAGCATCATTAAGACAAACTAAAGCAAACTCATATTAATAAATGCACGCATAGAAAATCCTCTTTACGCAAGCTAAACGAGGAAGAGTTGACGGTAATTGGAATTTTTGTTTGTCAATTTGAAACTGACTTTTAGCAAAGCGATATGCAAACTTCGCTTAACAGGATTTGATTCTACTATGTTTAATAACATTATTCTATTCTAATTGTAAGTTCAATAAGATCTTTGCCTTATTCCGTCATTGTCAATAACGGTTAATTTTCTGTATGTATCAAAATTTGTATTGAGTAATAAATTCTCAATAATTATTCCTGGCAGTTCACTTTCATACTCTGAAATTCTTAGATAAATTACCCCCTCGTTTGGCTTGAAATTATGCTTGAAAATTAACTCGCCATAATCTCTATCAAAGGTTATAATTATTCTTTCTTCGGCTATTGCAAATGCCATAACTTCCTTGTCGGAAATTCCAAAACTTTCAATGCCAATTGCCTTGATATCATAACCTCTATTTTTCAAATAAGTTACGCTATCCAATGGCACATTTTCATTTGCAAGTAACTTTTTCAAGCCGCTTTTGTTGGGGTGTAAAACAAACCGTCTTTAATGCAATCTTGCAAAAAAGCAAAAACAGCAATCAAATTTTCTTTAGTAAGACGCGGATAATTTGCCAAAATTTTTTCTTCGTCCCAACCCTGCGCAAATAATGAAACAATATGCTCCACAGAAAGTCGAGTACCTTTGATGGCTGGCTTTCCCAATAAAATGTCTTTTTCAGATGTGATATGTTCTTTCCAATTCATTATGTCTAATATTTTTATAAAAGTAAAACAAAAATTTTATCGAAAGCGCTTTTAAAAGAAAAGGTATTTTAAAATTGTCAATTTAGAGTTTGACATTTAACAGAGCGATATGCAAACTTCGCATAACTGGGAAATTGACGTTTAGCAAAGCGAAGTTGCAAACTTCGCTTAACAGGGATAACTTTAATAACTGCTTTGAACATATCATTTTGTTTTAAATCTAAAGACAAAATAAATAGCGATAAATCCTCCAAGTACATCTGAAATAAATAAGTCGACTAAAACAGCTTTCAAATGGTTTGAAATTTTTTCTGAATCATGTGTCTTAAAAGTACAAAATTCAGAGTATAAAACCAGATATAATATTACTGCAACAAATGAACCTAATGTAAACCAAAACAAATTTGGTGAAGTAAGTTTATATTTTGTATTAATTGATAACACAATTAACCCAATCAATGAATTACAAAATAGAATTAAAGCCAAAGTTAAGAAGAGTAGTAACATATCTGGAATATTTGTTATTCAATTTTCGTCATTCAAAATTAAACCGTCAACTTCTTATACCTTATTCTATGCGGCGTTACATCGCCTAAGCGTTTCTTTTTATTTTCTTCGTATTCGCTATAGCCACCTTCAAAATAGTAGATACTGCTGTCGCCTTCAAATGCTAAAATGTGTGTACACACACGGTCTAGGAACCATCTATCGTGGCTAATAATTACTGCACATCCAGCAAAGTTTTCTAAGCCTTCTTCTAAGGCACGCAGCGTATTTACATCAATATCATTGGTAGGTTCATCCAGCAACAATACATTTCCTTCGGCTTTCAGGGCCATGGCAAGGTGCAAGCGGTTGCGCTCACCACCAGATAGCACACCGCACTTTTTGCCTTGGTCAGCTCCATTAAAGTTAAAGCGCGAAACATAAGCACGAGCATTCATGAGCTTGCCACCCATTTCTATATTTTCGTTACCACCACTAATTACTTCATACACCGTTTTGTTTGCGTCAATATCGTCATGGCTTTGGTCCACGTAACTCAGCTTCACGGTTTCGCCAATTTTAAAATCACCAGCATCAGGCGTAAGCTGTTTCATAATCATTTTAAACAAGGTAGTTTTACCAGCACCGTTAGGGCCAATAATTCCTACAATTCCGTTTGGCGGAAGTTTAAAGCTCAGGTTTTCATACAATAACCTATCGCCAAAACCTTTTGCCACATCAATGGCTTCAATAACTTCGTTACCCAAACGCGGACCGTTCGGTATAAATATTTCAAGTTTTTCTTCTTTCGATTTTACATCTTCACTCAACAATCTGTCATACGCTTGCAAACGTGCTTTCCCTTTTGCTTGGCGGCCTTTGGCACCTTGGCGCACCCATTCTAACTCACGTGCTAATGTTTTTTGTCGCTTGCTTTCTGTCTTTTCTTCTTGCTGCAAACGTTTCCCTTTTTGCTCTAACCACTCGCTGTAGTTCCCTTTCCACGGAATACCTTCTCCGCGGTCAAGCTCTAAAATCCAACCTGCTACATTATCCAAAAAATACCTATCATGCGTGATGGCAATAACAGTTCCTGCATATTCTTGCAAGAAATTTTCTAACCAATCAACACTTTCTGCGTCCAAGTGATTGGTAGGCTCATCTAATAAAAGTATGTCTGGTCTTTTTAGTAATAAACGGCACAACGCAACACGGCGGCGCTCACCACCACTCAATACTTTTACGCTTGCATCGGCATCAGGGCAGCGCAAAGCGTCCATCGCTATTTCTAACTGATTGTCTAAATCCCAAGCATTTACTGCATCAATCTTATCTTGTACAATGGCTTGGCGATTCATCAATTTATCCATTTTATCAGGGTCGGAGTAATATTCTTCTAAGCCAAACTTGTTGTTGATTTCTTCAAACTCTTTCAACAAATCAACTGTTTCTTGCACGCCTTCCATTACAATTTCCTTTACGGTTTTTGTTTCATCCAATAGTGGTTCTTGCTCTAAATAACCCACAGTGTATCCTGGAGAGAATACCACATCGCCTTGAAAAGATTTTTCAACACCCGCAATAATCTTCAAAACGGTTGACTTACCTGAACCATTCAAACCAATGATTCCGATTTTAGCACCATAGTAAAAAGAAAGATAAATGTCTTTTAATACTTGCTTTTGAGGTGGGTAAGTTTTAGAAACCTTCACCATACTAAATATTACTTTTTTATCGTCTGCCATTTTTTGAAATTATGAATTATAAATGTTGAATTATGAATTGAAAATAGGTTTCAAATGTAATATAATTTGCATGTTTGCACTGCTGTAAATGAATTCAAACTAAAACATCATTGAATAAAATCAAAACAATTATTTGTACTTTCTTTTTGCTGATAGCTATTGTTGATGCAAAAGCGCAGGAGGTAAAAGCGGATGATATTTTGGGTAATTGGATTACTCCCGAAAAAGATTTAGTTGTGCATTGCTACAAAGTCAACAACCAATATTTTGGTAAGATAGTTTGGTTCAAAAAGTACGGAGATGCTATACCGGATGAAGTGTATGCCGTACCTCAAGAAAAATGGTTGCATTATGTTGTGATGAAGGATTTTGTTTTTCAAAAAAGTAAATGGAAGAATGGGAAAATAACGGAAGTGAGAAAAGGCGCTACTTACGATGCCTATATTGCTATTGAAAACAAAAATACGCTCAACGTAAAAGGTTTTTATGTTTTGAAATTTATCAATAAATCACAACTTTTTAAACGCTATGAAGAATCTAAATTACCTGACTAATGAAGTTTATTACAGCAGATAAAATATATACCGGGAAAGTTGTTTTAGAAAACAAAGTAGTGGTGATAAATGCTGCCAATACTGTTATTGATATTGTTGAAGCAAAAAATATTGATAGCTCCCAAGTTGAAACATTTGAAGGTGTTCTATGCCCGGGGTTTATTAATGCACATTGCCATGTTGAGCTTTCTCATTTATTTGGAAAAGTAAGTGAAAAAATGGGCTTAGATAATTTTATCAAAGAAATTGAACTCTACCGAAAAGCTGATGAATCTGGTATTTTAGATGCAATAAAGATTTCAGATCAAGAAATGTATAGCAATGGAATAGTGGCTGTTGGTGACATTTGTAATACTGCAAATACATTTGGTAGAAAGCTAGATAGCAAAATAAGTTACCATAATTTTCTGGAAGTTTTTGCATTTCATCCTTCCCGCGCTGAACATGTTTATGAACAAGGTTTGAAGCTATTTCATCTATCGCAACAGCCAAGTTCTATAACTCCTCACGCGCCTTATTCAGCTTCAGAAAAGTTGCTGAAATTAATTTCTGATTTTGCTATTGAAAATAGTTCGGTGCTCTCCATTCACAACCAAGAAACAGAAGATGAGAATTTGATGTTTCAAAGCAAAACTGGAAAAGTAATTGAACGCATCAAAGGTTTTGGAATTGAAACAGACTTTTGGAATGCACCACAAGAAAACTCAATTGTTGCTACTTTAAAACAATTACCGAAACAATTGAAAATACAATTGGTACACAATACGTTTACATCTGAAGCAGACATGCTTTGGGCAAATGAATACAACAAAAATCTGTATTGGTGTTTTTGTGTGAATGCAAATAAATACATCGAAAATAGAATTCCGAATATTCCTTTGTTTATTAAAAATAATTGCAAAATAACTATTGGCACTGATAGCTTAGCATCTAACTGGAGCTTAAATATCTTGGATGAACTCAAAACAATTTCCAACGCTTATTCAGAAATTAGTTTGCAACAACTCATACAATGGTCAACCATAAACGGTGCCGAATACTTAGGTTTTGATAGAAATTTAGGTTCAATTGAAATTGGAAAAACGCCAGGAATCAATCTTATTTCGAACATTGAAAATAACCAACTTACGAAAAAGAGTGAAGTAGTAAAAATAGTTTAAGCCAATTGTTTTTTCTTAAACAAAGAGGCAACTATCGGACTTAATAACAACACTTCGGCAAGAATAAAAAACAGTGTTAACCATAAACAAGTTTTCCATAAGGACTTACCTGTATTGTCTTCTTTTACAAGCTGTGTAAGCGATTTTCCTTTATTGTTCAACACCGAAATGTTTTGTAAATCATTGTTATCAATTTCAGTTTGTAATTCTTCTTGAGTGTAAAATGTCAAATTACTTTCTAAGTTATTATAGTTGAACGAAGCAATGTTTACCAAGTCTTTTTCGGCCTTAATTTCGTAGTTACCAGATTCTTTTATTTGTCCGTGCAGAGAAAGATTTGCCTCGCCATCATTCATTCTTGTAGCAGGAATAAAATCAAATTTCTTAGCTGTATTTACAACATGAAACAAACCATCAGTTGCACTTGAAACAGTGTTTGTTTTTACAATTTCATCATTACCAATTTTATAATACAATTGATTTTGATGAATACTAGTAATAGCCATCTTGTATATGCTTGGCACAAATAATGCATGCTTTACAAAATTTGAGTAGTCGGTATTTAATGGCGAAGTGGTAACAAACAAACGCCCTTTTCCCACATTAGATGAATACAAAAAGTTGGCCCCATTTTGTAATTGTAATAAGCTTTCTGATTTTTGATTTGTTGCAGGTTGAGAATTATAGTGACCAAAAATGACTGGCAAGTCCAAGTTGCTTTTTTTCAGTTTATCTTTTTCAAAAATATCATTGTATAAACTGTGTTGTAAATTAATTCTTTCTACTTTTGTTTTACTTGTATCCCAAGCTGTGAAGCCAGCTGTAGCATTGCTTTGCAAAAAGCTATTGTACGATTCTACATCAATAGTATTGCTTGGAATTATCAAAACCGTTCCGCCATTTTTAATATACTTAGTAAGCTCTTGCGCTAATCCAGTTGAAATGTTTTTTACTTCGTTTACTATCAAAAAGTCAGAAGCGTTTAGTGTTGAATAATCAATGTTTCCCGCATTTGAATTTGAGTATTTACAAAATCCATCATTAGTAAAAAGGTAATTCAAATACTGATTTTCGGCACCACCGTTTATAGAATTCACTTTTACATTTTCATTTACTTTAAAAGCAAAATAAAAATTATCGTCGAAGGTGATTGGATGGTCTTGTAACTCAATTCTGCATTGTTGCAAACCAACATTTTTATTTGTAAAATTAAGTTGCAATGTAGTTGTAGAAGGCGTTTCAATGCTAAAACTTGCAAGTGCTTTTTGTTCGTTATTGATATACAACTTAACGGGAATGTTATCAAAAGTTTGACCCTCTGTACCTGTTGCTTTTAGTTTTACATTTAGTATTTCGGCCTTTTCAAGCTGATGATTAGGCGTTTCGAACCAAACAGAATCTATATAAATGTTGGTAGTTTCATTTGCTGTAAATGGTACAAAAAAGCTTGTAAAGGCTGTGTCAACTTTTATATCTTTTAGTGCATACATACTTTGTTGAAAATCCGAAACTATGTATGCTTTTTTGATGTTTTGATTTGCAGTAGAAAGCACGTCCGCTTGACGAGAATTAATTTGTTCAAAGTTTTTAGTAGCAGCTGTTGTCTGAACATTATCAAGCATTTCGAGGAACTCATCTCGTGAAAATAATCTTTGATGACGGCCTTCAAAATCATTCGTCAGCAATTGAAATTTATCAGAAGGTTTATAAGCCATTGCAATTTCTCGTCCAGCTTTTTTAGCATTTTCAAGTAAGTTGCCGCTTTTGTTTTCGGCATTCATGCTGAAAGAATTATCTACAAAAATACTGATGGCTGAACTACCTTGTTTTATATTTTTATTGTTGCTTGTAATGAATGGTTGGGCAAAAGCTAAAATCAAAAATAAAATGGCTAGTATTCTACAAGCTAATATGAGTAAGTGTTTTAAACGATTTGTTGATTGGGTATCAATTTTTATTTCGCGTAATAGCGCAGCGTTTGAAAAGTAAACCTTTTTAAATCGTCTAAAATTAAAGAGATGAATAATAATTGGAATTGCTAACGCAAACAAAGCCCACAACACCGACGGATTAGCAAAATACATACTTCTGATTGATTATCTTTTAGATAGATGCAATAATATAAAAACAAAAACTATAAAGCCTTTGTAGGAGCGTTTATTATGATTTATTTACAAAATAGATGTATGGTTTTATTGAAGACTATTCCACCCTTTTTCGAAATTTTATTTTGAGCATCACAAATCCTAACACCGCTGCAAAGCTTGAAGCTATTAGTACAATTAGTTTAGATTGTTCAATTAAGTAGGTTTCTTTAAATGCCAGTATGCTAATAAATATGCTCATAGTAAAACCAATTCCGCCTAAAATACTTACCCAAAATATTTTTTCAATTTCAATTTGTTTAGGCAATTCAGCCAATTTTAATTTACAGGCCATCCAACTGAAAAGTGTTATTCCAATTGGTTTTCCAACAACTAAGGCTAAAAATATTCCCGCAAAAAGGTTTAAATCAAAATGATTTATAATATCACATTCAAGCACAATGGCTGTATTAAAAAGAGCAAATAACGGGATGATAAAATAGTTGACAGGTTTGTTGAGGTGATGTTCTACAGTATTCAATTTAGAATCGTCGTCATTTTTATTGTAAGGTGTTATTGCCGCTAATATCACGCCTGCTAAGGTAGTATGTAAGTGCGCATGATGCAGTAATGTGAAGAATAATATCCCTACAGCGGCGTAAACAAAATAAAACCCATTGGTGGTTTTTTTTAATAGGTAATTGCAAATTGGAATTGCTGCAAACAGCATTATCAAATATAAAATATCAATGTTGTTTGAATAGAAAATGGCAATGATGAGCACTGCTCCTAAATCATCAACCACAGCCAAAGCAGTTATAAATACTTTTAAAGTTGTTGGTACTCTGTTTCCTAGCAAGTTTAAAATACCTACAGCAAAAGCAATATCTGTGGCAGTTGGTATAGCCCAACCTTGTAGGGTATGGCTACCTAAATTAAAAAGAATGAAGATAAGTGCCGGAAATAACATACCTCCTAATGCACCAGCTATGGGAAGTGCGGCAGTTTTTTTGCTACTTAATTCGCCTATTAGCAATTGTCTTCTTATTTCTAATCCTACCAACAGAAAGAAAAAAGACATGAAAACATCATTGACAATCCACTCTAATTTAATGTTCAAAAAATTAGAATGTATAAAATGCAACCAACCAGAACTGAATAGAGAGTTAGATATACCAATAGAGAAAACAGTACAAATAATGAGCAAAATGCCTGCAAATTGTTGGCTTTGGGCAAACTCCAAAAAATAATCTCTGGTTTTTTTTATGCGTGTTAATGCATTTGCTTGAATTGCCATTTTGCTTGAAAATATTAAGGTATAGAAATAATAACAGGTTCTATGGCTAAATCTTTCCTGTTAATTTATAAGAAACATAACCTATCCATTCGTGAACAAGAATATCCCAGTTTTGAAATGATGAAAAGTTTGGAATTAGTAGTTCGTCTAACTGCAATTTATGTTCGCCAGAAGTGCCATCAACACTATAAGCATCTACATCAAATCCTTGTTTTTTGAAACACGCCAATGCTCTTTTCATGTGGTAAGCTGACGTAATTAAAAGATATTTTTCGGTTGGTTTGAATCGATTATTTTCCTCTAATTTTTTGCGGGTATAAATGGCATTTTCAATTGTATTTTTCGAAATGCTTTCAAATAATATTACCGAATCGGGAACGCCAATTTTTAATAAATACTCTCTCAAAAAAATAGCTTCTGTTTCATACGGTTTGCTTATATAACCTGCACCACCACTGATAAATATTTTATCAATTTTATGTTGATGATATAAATCTAATGCTTGAAAAATCCTGTCGCTACTTCGCTGAAAATGAATTCGTTTTAAATTGGTATCATAGTAACTGATACCACCCAATACAATTGCCACTTTGTAATGAGGCATTGTTTTATCATTAATAGGAGGGGTTTCCCAAATGCCATAAACAATGTTTGTGATAAATGAATTTCCGAACACAAAAAACAATGTTGCTGCAATTATTATTGCACCTTGTTTTTTCTTAGTGTTTTTAATGAAAATTGAAAACAATAAAACAATAAAAATCCACGAAATAGGAAGCGATAGAAATGAAAGTATCTTGGAAACAAAAAAGAACATATAAGAATAGTTAATTAAATCTCAAACACATTCCAAAGTTTAAGAAATATGGAAAGCCCAATGCACCTTCTCCATAAACACCAAACGATTCATCCCAAAAATAACGATAACCCAAAATTAGCTGCTGGGTATATCTATTTTTATTTTTGATTGCCAAGTTCGCATCGCCCCATGTATATGCATTTGTGGAAGTTCCGATATTGTTATTATTATTATTTTGATTTTTTGAAATAATATCTTGCACAGAACTTGGCAAAGTGCTTGATGTTTTTGCTATTTGGTAACCTAACCTCAAGCCGCCATAAAAATCTCCCTTAGATGTTGCAGCGGAATGAAATAGAAATTTTACACCTATGTGTTGCATCACACTATTTTCAACATATTTGTCAGAAACTGTTGTTGTAGTTATATTATTATAACTACCATTATTAGTAGTAATTGTAGTGTTCACAGCATAATTTCTATCTAATGAAATATTTTGATAACAATAAGCAATGCCCATACTAAAGCGTTCATTCATTCCCCTATCTACATTTATATTAAATACTGGTGTTGCCTTAGATGTTTCAGCTCCTATCTGAACCACAGCGCCATTTATATTATTAGCTGTACCAATAGACAATACCAATTGATTTTTGCCTTGCTGGGCGCTTGCATCGTTGACAATAATTGCTGAAGCAATAATTAAAATTATTTTTTTCATCTGTTTATTTTTATAAGTTGTTTAAGTAAAGAAACAAATTTTTTTATTTTCAATTTCTAATTCAACTATTTTTTCTGTGGACGTTTTTTAGGCTTACTATACTTTTCGCGCATTTTATCAGCACGAGTCATCTTTATGTTTACCTTTTTATTCTTATCTTTTTTCTCGTGGAATGCAGGACCAACATTTTCCTTTTTAGGTGCTTTTACCAGCACATTCTTCATTACAATTTTAGGTAATTCATCAGCGGTAAGAATATCTGAAACGGCTACTTCTTTAGGCATTTTCTTGGCTTTTATTTCCATACCCATTAAAGTTTCTATCTTTTTAAAACTTTTCTTTTCATTCAATGAAACAAATGCAATTGCCTTTCCTTCCTTATCAGCCCTTCCTGTTCGGCCAATGCGGTGCATGTAATTTTCTGGCACCTGCGGTATATCGAAGTTGATAACGTATGATACTTCCGAAACATCCAATCCGCGGGCTATCACATCAGTTGCAATGAGCACCCTAAACTCTCCACTTTGAAATTTATTTACAGCGTTGAACCTAAAATTTTGATCCTTGTTGGAGTGTATTACACCAACTTGTTCCGGAAACATTTCCGACATTTTTCTAAAAACGTCATCCGCTAAACTTTTGCTATCAACAAATACAAGCACTTTATTAAACTCCTCTTTGTTAAGCAATAAATGTTCAAGTAGGTTTATTTTGGTATTAAAGTTTGGTACGCTAAAAACAGATTGTTTTATTTTCTCAATAGGTGTTCCAGTAGGTGCAGCTTCTATTTTTACGGGTGTAGTAAAATTGTTGTTGATAAACTCTTCAACCTCTTCAACAATAGTTGCCGAGAACATTAGGTTTTGTCGTTTGTTCGGCAGCAAATCAAAGATACGCAATAACTGCGGACGGAAACCCAGGTTAAGCATTTCATCCACCTCATCAATTACAACTCGTTTTATTGCTTTTAGTTTTAGAATGCCAGTCAGTGCCAAATCCAAAAGCCTTCCTGGTGTAGCAACAAGCACATCTACCTTTTCGTTTACAGCTTCTTTTTGTGGTTTGATGTTCGTTCCGCCATATACACCAACAGTTACAACATTCATGTATTTGGTTAGCTTTTTTACCTCTTCAACCACTTGCACCACCAACTCACGCGTTGGAACCATGATAAGTATCTGAGGCATTTTATCTTTTGTAAAGGCCCATTGGCGCAAGCAAGGTAACAGATAGGCAAATGTTTTTCCTGTTCCTGTTTGTGCTATTCCTAACACATCTTTGCCCGACATCATTACTGAAAATGATTTGTGTTGAATGGTAGTTGGGGTTTTTATACCTAAATCATCTAAGGCATTTAGCAATGGTTTGTTTAGGTTTAAATCGTAAAAAGTCATCCGTGTTATTTTGGGTAAATGTATGCTTATTAATTTTGACTGTTAAAGGGCAGGTCTCAATTGAATTTTCAGAAAAAGAAACCAAATTTTTGATTCAAAGAATATAATACAAGGTTAGCACCAACAAATATAAAATTACCTTATCATGACTCAAGCACAACAATTTCGAATTTAATTGTGGATGCCTTTCCAAGCATGGCGCTTACTCCACAATACTTTTCTTTGGATAGTTTTACTGCTTTTTCAATTTTTGATTTGTCAATATTTTTCCCTGTAAAGGTGTAAAGTATCTTTATGTGGTCATATATTTTGGGATGTTCATCTGTTTGATGAGCGTTAACAGTTATTGAAAATGCATCAAATTCAACACGCATTTTCTTGAGCATATCTACTACATCTACTCCGGTACAACCCGCCAAACCTGCTAGCAACATTTGTTTAGGACTACTGCCTTTATCAGGATTGGCGCTCATCAAAATATCATGACCAGAAACGTTGGCCACAAACTCATCCTCTTTTTTCCAATGAGTAACTATTTCAACTGAATACATAAAAGTCCTTGTCAATATTAATAGTCCGATATTAAACACACAGAAACATAGTTTTTGCTATTAATGCAGCAAAATAAAAAAGTTTACAATAGTTCAACTAATATCGGCTTTGCCGATACTATGGGTTTCTGAAATATTTAAAACTACGCAACTACTTTTTTAAATTAATTGTTTTTTGAGTAAAAAGTTCTTTAAAAGCCTACCCTTTGGGGAGGTTGGTGGGGCGGCTAAATCATTCCACCACAAACACTAATGGTTTGCCCTGTAATATATGTGCTCATGTCAGAACCCAAGAACAAAGCAAGATTAGCGACATCCTGTGCAGTACCTACGCGTTTCAAAGGAATAGCATCTCTCCAACCTTGAACCGTTTTCTCATCTAAAGCACCAGTCATTTCAGTTTCAATAAAGCCTGGCGCAATAACATTGCAGCGTATGTTTCGGCTTCCTAACTCAAGCGCCATTGACTTTGAGAAACCAATGATTCCTGCTTTTGATGCCGCGTAATTTGATTGACCAGCATTTCCTTTTACGCCAACTACAGAACTTACATTGATGATAGAACCACTGCGTGCCTTAAGCATTGGGCGTTGCACCGCTTTAGTAATGTTGAAGATAGATTTTAAGTTGGCACGAATTACTTCATCAAATGCTGCCTCTGTCATACGCATCAATAAATTATCACGTGTAATTCCAGCATTATTTACCACAATATCAATGGTTCCAAATTCAGCAACAATGTCTGTTATTAATTTATCAGCCGCTGCAAAGTCGCCAGCATCGCTTTGATAACCTTTTACTTTTATACCATAGGCGCTCAACTCACTTTCTAATGCCTGTCCTTTTTCAACCGACGATAAAAAAGTAAATGCAACATTGCAACCATGTTGTGCAAATGTTTCGGCAATACCTTTTCCTATTCCGCGTGAAGCGCCGGTAATGAGTGCTACTTTATTTTCTAATAACTTCATAACAAATATTTATTAACTTTTCAAACCTACACGATTTTATAATAATCACAAAATAATTGATAGGCTTGCATAGGTTTTTGGGAGGTGTAGCTATGAAAAAGCAAAACAGTTTAGCTTAGTTATTTTTTGCTATTCTTAACTATCTTATTTACCTCATTAATCCAAAGTTGATGTCCTAATGAATTCTAGTTTCAATCGCAATTTCAAGAAGTGGCAGTTGAGTATTTTTTGAAAACCCTCAAAAGTTATTAACATTTCATTAACAAGATTGATTTGGTCGGAATACATTAATTACTATCTTCGCGTCGCTAAAATGAAATTTATTACTAACATATTGGTTATTATACTGCTTTTTGTAAGCAGTTTTTCTTTTGCTGTTAAAGGCAAAGGTAAAAAGGCGCGTACAAAAAAGTACAGTAAATCAATGGCTCATAAGAAAAAGTCATATAGCAAATATAACCGCAGTCGTTCAAAAAGTCCAAGAACATATATAGTTGATACTACTCGACTAAAAACAGTACTTACTCCTACTCCTAGCATTTTTGGTAAAGATCCTTATGGGGATAGTGATGATAACTTTGCCCAAGAAAATGATATTTACCTTGAGGATCCAAACTTTGATGGCACCGGTTTAGCCGACTCAATAAATATAAATCCATACAAAATAAATATCTCTCAGTTAGAAGACTCAATGTCTTTTACGTTGATTGATAAATTTGATTGCGATTATCATCACCCATTTAATGGTAATGTAACATCGGGTTTTGGTCCGCGATGGAGAAGGTACCATTTAGGTACGGATATAGATTTAGAAACAGGAGACTCTGTTCATTGTGCGTTTGAAGGTACTGTGCGTATTGCACGTCGTTCACCTTCATTTGGAAATGTAGTTATGGTACGCCATAAAAACGGATTGGAAACAATTTATGCACATTTATCACAACTAAACGTTCATGTTGGAGACCATGTTGAATCGGGAAAAGTTTTAGGCTTAGGCGGAAATACGGGACATTCATTCGGAAGTCATTTACATTTTGAAGTTCGTTATAAAGGATATCCAGTTGACCCTAGTAAATTAATTTCATTTGAAGATTTTAAGCCAAAGTCAGAAGTTGTAACCCTTACAAAAGAAGATTTTAATGTGTATGCAAGCGTTAAAGCTCATGCAAATGGCAAAAAATCTAATTTAAAATATTATAAAGTGCGTAAAGGCGATACCATTTATGCAATATCACGCAAGTTAGGTACAACACCTCAAGTTTTGCGCAGGTTAAATGGATTAGGCAAATCATCTTCAATCAAAAAAGGACGTGTGCTTAAATACGTTTAGTATTTTTTCTTCCACATTAGCTTCCGAAATCCTTAATTTATTTGTCTAAAAAACTGTCAAAACTATGCACATTAGTGTATTTCGCCCTCAGCGTCTAAAAATATTTATCCCACTGATTATTCTGATTTGTTGACTTTAAATAAGCAATAGTCTTTGTTATTTTACAGACTTTCAGTCTGCCAAACCAACACTACTGATTTTGGTCAATGGTGTTTTATTTTTTTGAAACACTTAATCCTTACAAAAAACAGTAAGTTCATTCAATATTATTCGCAAATTTGTACGCTCAAAAATTATAACTTTCATGGCATTAATAGAATTAATTAATATTGAAAAGCGTTACACAATGGGTAACGAAATTATTAATGCACTAAGTAAAGTAAACTTACAAATTAACAAGAATGAATACCTTGCGCTGATGGGGCCTTCGGGTAGCGGAAAGTCAACACTAATGAATATATTAGGTTGTTTAGATACACCCACATCGGGCACCTACATATTAAATAATCAAGACGTTAGTAAACTGAAAGACAATGAACTTGCCGAAATTCGAAATAAAGAAATAGGATTTGTTTTTCAAACATTCAACTTACTACCCAAACTATCGGCACTAGAAAATGTGATGTTGCCCATGCTATATGCTGGTAAAAACAAAACAGAACGCGAAGAAACGGCCAAAAAAGTAATGAAACATGTTGGACTTGAAAATCGCATGAACCATAAGCCAAGCGAATTAAGCGGAGGCCAGCGGCAAAGGGTTGCTGTGGCACGGTCAATGGTAAATAATCCTTCTATTATTTTAGCGGATGAGCCTACAGGTAACCTCGACTCAAAAACATCGATTGAAATTATGGCATTATTCAAAGAGATTCATCAACAAGGAAATACCATTATTTTGGTTACTCATGAAGAGGATATTGCCAATTACGCCCAACGTATAGTGAGAATGAAAGATGGAGCAATTGATGATTACGGCTTATCCAAATAAGTAATTGCCACAGCTGCAAAAAAATATCTGTTTCATTATAATAATTGCATTAATTTTCTACCTTCGCGCCAAATTTTAAAAAGGTAAATAATTTTTGATTGTATGATGCGCACACTTACTAAATTTTTACAGATAACATTACTTGCACTATTTTTAGCTGCAAATCCGATATTTGCTGATAAACCAGAAGAAACAGTTGCTAGTCAAAACGCTACAGATGAGGCTCATCATGAAAATAAGAAATTTAATGCTGGAGAGTTAATTCTTGAACACGTATCAGACTCTCACGAATGGCATGTGATGACTTTAGGTGGAGGTACAGAACATGAACGTCATATTTCACTGCCATTACCATGTATTGTTAAGCATCCAACTCAAGGCTGGATGGTTTTTTTATCAAGCAATTTCGTTAACCACGAAACGCACCAAGAACAAGAATACGAAGGTTTAAAAATGGATGAGAAGCAACACATTGTAGTTGCTGCTTCTGGCGATAAAGTTCTTGACCTTTCTATCACTAAAAATGTATTTGCTTTATTAATCAGTTTAATCATTATGTGTGCAATCTTTTTATCGGTTGCAAAAACATATACGCGTCGTGTTGGTCAAGCACCAACAGGTTTACAGTCTTTTGTTGAACCATTAATTGTTTTCTTACGCGATGAGGTTGCAAAGCCATCCATTGGACCTAAATATGAAAGATACTTGCCGTTTTTATTGACTATATTCTTCTTCATTTTCATCAATAATTTAATGGGGTTAATTCCGATTTTGCCAGGTGGTGCTAATGTTACAGGAAATATAGCTATTACAATGGTGTTGGCTTTGATGGTATTTTTCATCACCACATTTTCGGGTAACAAAGCTTATTGGATACACATTATTAATACACCAGGCGTTCCGTGGTGGTTAAAGTTTCCTGTGCCTTTGATGCCCATTATTGAGCTGGTTGGCGTAGTAAGTAAGCCATTGGTATTGTGTTTGCGTTTGTTTGCTAACATTACTGCGGGTCACATTATTGCTTTGGCTTTCTTTAGTTTGATATTTATTTTTGGTGAAGCCAATGCTGGTGTAGGTTACGGAGTAAGTGTTGTTTCGGTAGCCTTTACCATTTTCATGAACTTTTTGGAATTATTGGTTGCATTTTTACAAGCCTATGTATTTACTTTGTTAGCATCGTTATACTTTGGTTCGGCAGTTGAAGAACACGCACACCATGAAGACCACCATTGATTTGATGATTAGAGTAATTCAAAATTTATAATTCAAAATTTATACAAACCCCTTAATTAATTACAAAATGACAACATTAATGATGTTATTACAAGAAGCAGGAAACATGGCAATAGCTAAAGCTGGCGCTGGTATTGGTGCTGGTTTAGCTGCAATAGGCGCTGGTATGGGCATTGGCCGTATTGGTGGTTCTGCATTAGAATCAATTGCACGTCAACCAGAAGTTTCGGGCGACATCCGCTCAAACATGATTGTTGCTGCTGCTCTTGTTGAAGGTGCTGCCTTCTTCGCAATCGTTGTTTGTTTATTAGTATTATTCGTTTAATACTATTTTACAACAAAAACTAAAACTACGGCGACAACGGTTGGTTGTGCCGTAGTTTTCAAAAATGCTGAATGATAAATGCAAATTCGTTTATATTTATCTGAGCAAAATTTATAATCTATAATTTAAAATTTATAATTGCAATAAAATGGAATTAGTTACACCTGGCATAGGCTTAATTTTTTGGATGACTACCACATTCTTAATAGTATTTTTTCTATTAAAGAAATTTGCTTGGGGTCCAATTTTAGGAATGATAAAAGACCGTGAAAAGTCAATTGAAGATGCTTTGAAGAAAGCTGAAACTGCAAAAGAAGACATGAAGCTTTTCAAAAATCAAGGCGAAAAGTTAATGAACGAAGCTAAAGCTGAACGTGATGCTATGTTACGTGAAGCCCGTGAAATGCGCGAAAGCACAATCAACGAAGCCAAAACTAAAGCTGGTGCTGAGGCAGAACGTATTATGGTTGCAGCTCGTGCCGAAATTCAAAACGAAAAGAACCAAGCTATTAATGAAATAAAAAATCAAGTAGCTATCCTTTCAATTGAAATTGCTGAGAAAATTATTAAATCTGAATTAAGTAGCGACCAAAAACAAAAAGCTTTGGTTGATAATTTATTATCAGAAATAAAGTTAAACTAAGGTGGTGCAAATTGTAAACCTTAAAATTCAAAATGTTTTGAAATAGCCATGTTGAACTTTAAATTTTGAACTTTAAACTAATAAAGAATGCAAAACACAAAATTAGCAAATAGGTATTCGAAAGCCTTATTAGACTTGGCTCTTGAGCAAAATGTATTGGACGAGGTTTATAGCAACATGAAACAATTGACCATGATGGTTGATGAGAACCGTGAATTACAATTACTTTTAAAAAGCCCAATTGTAAAAGCGGATAAAAAGATTGCAATTTTTAGTGAACTATTTGCAGCATTTCATAAGCTTTCAAAAGACTTTGTAACCCTAATAACTAAAAACAGACGTGACAGTGATTTAAATATCATTGCTAAAGAGTTCATTAGTTTATATTCAGACTATAAAAACATACAGCAAATTGTAGTTACAACTGCAACTGGCTTAGATGATACTTTGCGTGCAAAACTAAAAGAGTTGACTTCTAAAGCTACCAACTCAGAAGTAGATATCATTGAAAAAACAAATCCTGCATTGATTGGAGGTTTTGTTTTAAGAATTGGAGACAACCAGTTTGATACATCTATTGCTACAAAAATTAGAAAAGTAAAGAGAGAATTGGTAACATATAAGTTATAGGAATTACAAAAAAATGGCTGTCTCTACATTGATGACAGCCATTTTTTTAGCCAATTTATTCGTTTGCCTATCACATACCCTCTCTGCTACCGCAAGCGTCCCGCTTGTGGTTTCAAAAAGTTTAATAAATTTCTCACCGCCGCTGCTCGGCTATTTGTCGAGTGGAACTTGTTGTTGTGCATCTTGCGCTAGTGAGAAGATAACCAAAGACTTTGACTTATAAATTATAGAGCCACAAACGTGGACGTTTGCGGTAGCGATGGGAAGCCAAACGGTAATAATTTGTTTTTTGTTTTTTGCCAGAGGCAAACTGATAAGTGCTACTCGGCAAAGAGCCTAGCAGCCGCGGAAAATACTTACTTATAAGAGGTTTATAAAAACCAATTCTGAAGTTTGTGAAGGGAATGAAGGAATTGAAGGAAATGAAGTGATCAATTACTAATTAATTTGTATTCATTTGTACAAAAGCAAAAACGCTGCGCTAGGGGTAGCTGTAAAAAGTTTTAAGCAACCACTAAGGTAACTCAAATGCATGTTGACAATACTAAGCAGAGACACAAGAAAAAAAATTGGCAACAGTGCCATCCGTTTTTTATGTAGGCATTAGTTTACTAATAACTTTAAATAATACTTTTATCACATGAAAAAAATATACACATCTATTCTTACCATTTTCACATCCTTAACCTTTGCACAAACAAATACTTTACAAGTTATTGGTAGCGCAGGTAATACAGCAACAAGCGGTAACACGCAATTGACGTGGACTATTGGAGAGCCAATTGTAACTACTGCAACAAATACAAGCAATTTACTGACACAAGGTTTTAATCAAGGTACACTCATCATCACAGCAATTGACGAATTGAAAAATCTTAGTGTTTCTATTCAACCAAATCCAACTTCCGATATTGCAATCATAAAACTTGACGACCAAAATCTTAGCAATGCTCAATACACTTTGACAGACATCAACGGAAAAGTAATACAGCAAAACAAAATAGAAAATATACAAACAAGTGTTTCATTTCAAGACCTTGCAAACGCAACATATTTCATTCAAGTAACTACAAACAATCAAAAAGCTAAAACATTTAAAGTCATTAAAAACTAAGTATTGTAAACACATAGATATATAGGTTGATGGATATGAATCTAACAAAAAAACAAATTGATAAACACATCTAAAAAATTAACCCAACACATTTTCTATGTAACTATGTGTTTAATAAATGAACAAATAATAATAATATGAAAATTAAAAATTACCTATTCGCAATCATCACATTCGCACATCTGCTAATTAACACATCATTTGGGCAAGCGCCGCAAAGTTTCAATTACCAAGCTGTTGCACGCGATGCTTCGGGATTAGTATTAGGCAATCAAGCAGTTAATTTTAGAATTAGTTTATTACAAGGTAGTGCAACAGGCGCAAGCGCATACACCGAAACACACGCAGTAACAACAAACCTTTTGGGTTTAGTAAACTTTGCAATTGGTGGCGGAACAGTTATTAGCGGAAACTTTGCAACAATTAATTGGGCGCAAGGACCATTCTTTGCACAAGTAGAATTAGATGCCGCTAACAACGGAACTTATGTTGTCATGAGTACAACGCAATTGTTAAGTGTACCCTATGCACAATACGCTGAGAAAAGTGGAAACCCAACATTACACGCAGGAAGCGGAATAGCAATACAAAACGACAGCATTGTAAACACAGCACAAAACCAACAAGTAAATGTAAGTGGAACAGGACAAACAAACATTACAGGAACTTACCCAAATTATGTTGTTAATACGCCGAACATACAAGCTGGAAATGGAATAAGTGTAACTGGGCAAATTGTAACAAATACTGCACCTGACCAAACAGTAATTTTAAACGGAACAGGACAATCTAGTGTAACAGGAACTTACCCAAGTTTTACAGTGATTACACCAAACATGGTTGCAGGAAATGGAATAAGTTTATCAGGACAAACAATTACAAATACAGCTCCTGACCAGACGGTAACAATAAACGGAACTGGGCATACAACTGTAACAGGTACTTACCCAAACTTCACTGTAAATACACCAAATTATGTTGGAGGCACAGGAATTACAATTAGCGGAAATAATATAGCAGCACAAAACACAAATTCCATTTGGAACGCAAATAAATTACAGGGAAAAGATATTGATACCTTGACACCAACACTTGGCAAAGTTTTACAATTTGATGGAAGCAAATGGAAGCCATCAGACAAACTACCACAAATGACAACCGCGCAACGCGAAGCACTTACAAATTTATATGCAGGAATGACAATTTTAAATACAAATACAGATTGTATTGAGTATTATACTGGAATTGAATGGCTTGCAACTTGTGGTAGCGCAGGTGATGTTGGCACATCTGAATTTGGTGGTGTGGCTCCAAAGGGCGCACTTGCAATTAGAGCAGCAATGCCTGATTCTACACTACAATATATTCTATTATTTAATCTGAATAACTGTTTATATTTCGAAGCAAGAATTTTAATCGGTAATATATATACACCTTATCAATATTGGAAATTCAACACAAATACAAATTTGTGGTCTCAAATTCCAGTTCCTCCATCAGGGGCTATTTTGACTACTGGTTATAGCAACTTGTTTTTTTCAATGGGAAATATCGGATATATTATAACAAATACTGATATATATAAGTACAATTCAACGACAAATTTATGGAACTCTACCTCTTTAAATATTGGTACTAGCGTTTCAACATTTACTGTACTTATGTTTAATGATTCAGTTAATGCTTACTTTACTAATTTATTGGCTAGTAATTGTTGTGTTAATACTATAGTAAAATATAATTCAACAAATGATTCCTTAACCTTAATATCTCAAACGAGTCCACTTTATGGTGAATTTCCTGGCATTTATTTCAATCAAAAATTTTACTTTATAAAAAGACCTTGGGGAGATGGTTCTCCAATGTATTATGGCTCTATAAATACATTTGACAAAAACACTTATCAAATAGATGAAATAAGTGACAACTATGTGGGATTACTAAAACAATATTTGTTTAAATATAAAAATAAATTGTACGATGCAATATATGACAATGGTTCATCTGGTAGCAATCCTAATCCAATCTATAATTACATTTTTCAATCAGGAATACATAAGAACACAGGTGTATATTTTCCGAAAGCTTCAGGATTAACAAGCTATTACAATAATAGACCAATTGAATGCAATGGAAAACTTTATATGTATATATCACAAATTACAACAAGTGGTAACGGTAGAAAAGGTATTTATCAATTTTATTTGGAGTAGAGATGGAAGATATTAATGGAAATCAAATTAAAAAAGGTGATATTCTTCAAGCTTCTAAAACAAGTCGCAAAGAAGGTTTTCATAAAATATTATACTGGAGCAATGAATCTAAATCAGAAGCTGATTTTGTTGGTTTAATGCTAACGCATTCAACAAGTCAACAATTTCCAAATAATGTTCTATTAGAAAAAGATTTTATTATAGAAGATGAATTCAAGTGGGAAATAACACATTTTGTAAATAGGATGTTTTATAAACTTCAAGATTGGGGTCCTTTTAAAGTTATTGGAAAGATTAACGATGACGGTATTAATTTCATCATAAAGTACATAGATTATTCAAAGCCAATTATGCCTTATGATGAATATGAAAAGGAAATTAAAAGTAATCAAACATAATAAAGATGAAATATAAAAAAATAACAAAAGATACAATTCTTAACACAAATGCAAGAATTAGAAAATTAAGTAATGGTATATATATAAATTATACCGTTACAAGTTACGATTCAAAAGAAAGAAGATATTATTTAAAATCTGAAAATGGAAACATTGAAGCGCAGGCAGTTCAGATTATGACAACTACTCAAGATTTATTTGATGAATTTGAATTGCTTTCAGAAGATTAAGTTTGTTGTAAAAGGCAATCCTAAAATTATCGAATAAAATTTAAACGGATAAACCAACTAATTCCAGCCCCCCTGCTACCGCATTCTATGGATAAAAACAAATTTAACTTGCATATTTTTTTATATCCACATATGGTGTCCGCTGCTCGGCTCTTTGCCGAGTAGCACTTGTTGTTGCGCATCTTGCGGCAGTGAGAAGATAACCAAAGACTCTGACTTATAAATTATAGAACCACAAACGTGGACGTTTGCGGTAGCGGCGATTGTGATGTAACAGCGCTGCTGGTAAACAAACCGCCAATTGCTAAGGCTGCAAAATTGATGACTAAAAATAGAAATATACATACAAGCATAATAGTTAATTTTAAAAACTAACAAGGTTGTAACTAACAAGGTTGTTAGTTTTAGGAAGAAAGTTTGTAAAGAGATTTAAAATAAATTTCAAAAGCTGGGTCAGCAAATTCCATACTTTTTCCGGTTTTATTAATAATTTCTTTGTTCTCTAACGCGCTTATCACACGTGTAATATTAGCGGAGGTGCCAATTCCATATTGATGTAAAACTTTTTGTGAAGAGAAGCTGGTTTCGCCGCATGTAAGTGCTTTTAAAAAATTAATTTGCGTTTCACTTAATGATTCAAAATCACGTTGAAATAAAGAATTGTTGCGTTCAATTAAATCCGTCAAAGAATCAGCAATGATGGCATCTGTTACTTTTTTATCTGTGTTTAGCCAAACTAGCTGACACAATTGCTGCACATAGTAGGGATGCCTATTCATTAAGTCCACTATCCTTTCACTTTGTGGAGCGGTTATGATTTTTTTAGTTTCTACAAATTGTTTTTCGATAAAAGGTAACCAATGTTCCATTTGTATCTTCTCTAAATAAAACACATCTCCAAATTTAAAAAACGGCATCGAAGCTGATTCAAACAAATGCATCATCATGTGCCGCTTGCTGCCGTACAAACAATATACTACCTGCTGTTGTAATTGCCATTGTGCTCGTAATTTTTTCTGCAATGCTACATGCTCTTTTGTAAAGCGTTCAATGTTTTGAAACTCATCAATACAAATTAAAATCGTGATTCCTTTTTCTTTAGCAATAGCTTCGGGCAAATTTAAAATGTCTTTGTAGTTCTTCTTTATTTCGGGCAACTGCATTAACAACTCCACTTCGGCACCTGGCACATCCCCGAATGAAACTGATGGTTTTAGCTTACTTAAATATTGCCGAGCTGTATGCAACCATTCTTCTATTTTGTTGGAAGTCGCTTTAATTACTTGATACGCAAATTCTTTATAAAATTCATCTTCGTTCAATACATTAAATAAATCAATGTATACCACTTTGTATTTTTTGTTTTTACGGATTAATTTATCAGCAGTATTTTTTACCAAGGAGGATTTCCCCCAGCGCCGAGGTGATATTAAAACGGTATTTGTTTGATTGATAAAGTTTTGCTCTAATCGCTTCATTTCTTTGGTGCGATTGGTAAAGTAGGCGCCCTCTATTACTTTTCCGAAATTAAACGGTGCTTTCATGAATGTAAAAATTTCAACAAAGATAACTAACAAAGTTGTAACTAACAACCTTGTTAGTTTTTAAAATTGCTAAGAATTTATTGCGCTAAAAAATTTTTAAAACTATTCATTTTAGTGCATGTCGCTTTCGGTTTCTAAAAACAATTAGCCTACTGATTACTATGATTTACACAGATTTGTTCACTTGAAAAAAGCAATACGCTTTGGCAATTTGCAGACTTATATTCTGCTCGGCTATTTGCCGAGTGGAACTTGTTGTTGCGCATCTTGCGCTAGTGATATTATAACTAAAGACTCTGACTTATAAATTATAGAACCACAAACGTGGTCGTTTGCGGTAGCGATGGGTTTCGTACATTTGTGATAACAAATCCGTACCAGTGAGAGTTTTGTGGCAAAAAAAATTCTGCTTACAATAAACATTGGCTGTAAAATGAAAGATATTTCTACTAAGTCCGCCACATCGCAAATCTGTAAACCGTGATGCCCAATATAAAGACAAATTGTCAAAAATTATATCCGGCAAAATATTTGTCTATTTTATTCAAAAAAAAGAATGAAATGAAGAACAAAACATTAACAGCAATTTCCGCTGGAACATCTTATTTAATGTTAAAGTTGACTGAATCAAGTTTGGATCCTTACACAAGATTTACAGCCGGTCTAGCTGTTGGGTCTGCAATAGTTTTAAAACGCGCGGACGAAAATACTGCAGCACTATTTTTAGGAATAGGTATACTTATTGGTAGTGCATTGCAATTGATAGAAGTTGCAAAGGGAGGCCGGCTGATTAGAAACCAATGTAATTTTCCAGTATACATAATCGGTGAAAACGGCGGCATATCTGCTCTGGAGTATGGACAATTGCCATCAGGTAACATAGATGGTTTCACATTTAAGGGATTGAGTGGTGTTTTTAAATTGTCTCATGGTATTTATGTAAAAATAAACTCAAACAATTCTATTCAGTATACTCTTGGACTTGGTCGATTTATTAATCAAAGTATAAGAAGTGGTGGATTTAAAACAAAACAATGGGTTGATCAACAATCTGATCTTCGATGGAAAGAACTTTATGATAAATCAATTTAAATACTGGGCATTATCGAGTAGACTGCTTCGCAAGCGGGTTGCTTGCAGGAGCGCATAGGAAGCGGTTTATAATATAAATCATTCGTTATAAACCATTTTTAAATCTCAATGCAATATGCATTCTAATGCAATGAATTTATTAATACTTTCGTACCGAAAACAAAACAGATGATAACTCCCGAAATAGTATTAGAAGCCTTAAAAAACGTTGATGATCCTGATTTAAAGAAAGACATTGTAACGCTAGGCATGGTAAAAGATGTGGTGGTGGATGGCAAAAACGTAAACTTTACGGTAGTGCTTACTACACCTGCTTGTCCTATGAAAGACATGATACACAAGGCTTGCGTAAATGCCATACTTTTTTTTGTAGACAAAGAAGCAGTTGTAAATGTGAACATGACAGCCAACATTACAACCCAACGAGGTAGTAATAAAGCCATCTTGCCAAATGTAAAAAACATCATTGCCATTGCATCGGGCAAAGGCGGCGTAGGAAAATCTACAGTATCCTCAAATTTGGCGGTAGCATTGGCAAGGCAGGGTGCTAAGGTTGGTTTGGTTGATGCTGATATTTATGGACCATCGCAACACATTATGTTTGACGTGCAGCACGAAAAACCAATGATGAAAGATGTGGATGGAAAAGGTTACATGTTGCCTGTTGAAAGTTACAACATAAAACTTATGAGCATCGGCTTTTTTGCCGAAGCAAACCAAGCTGTTGTGTGGCGCGGACCAATGGCTTCAAAAGCCTTGAACCAGCTGTTTACTGATGTTTGGTGGGATGAGTTAGATTATTTATTAATTGATTTACCTCCCGGTACTGGTGATATTCATTTGTCATTGGTTCAATCTGTTCCGCTAACTGGTGCGGTGATTGTAAGTACACCACAAACGGTAGCATTGGCCGATGCGCAAAAGGCTGTTGCTATGTTTCAATTGCCTAGCATCAATGTACCAGTGTTAGGTATGGTTGAAAATATGGCCTATTTTACACCAGAAGAATTGCCTAACAACAAATATTATATTTTTGGAAAGGAAGGAGCACAAAATTTAGCAGAGCGTTTGAACATTCCTGTACTAGGTGAAATTCCGATTGTACAAGCCATCCGCGAAAGCGGCGATGCTGGCCGACCTGCTGTAATGTTAGAAGGGAGCATACAATCAACAGCATTTATAAAGTTAGCACAAAACGTTGCGCAACAGGTAGCCATTGCCAATGCAAATAAACAAGTTGCAGTTGCTTAATTTTAGTACATTTGATTCAAGATTTTAAAGATGATGAATACAATAATCGACCCTACAATAATCAACAAAATACAAGATGCATTAAAGCAAATACGCCCGTTTTTAGAGGCTGATGGCGGTGATGTAGAATTGGTTGATGTAACAAAAGATTATGTAGCACGTGTAAAATTATTGGGTGCTTGTAGTAGTTGCAGCATGAGCACCATGACCATGAAAGCAGGAATTGAAGATGCCATCAAGCGTGCTTCATCCGAAATAAAATCGGTGGTGGCGGTGTAGGTTGTTTATTTTTGATAGATAACTATTAAACTTTAACAATGGCCGAACACAACGATACTGGTGCAAAAGGAGAGGAGTTAGCAAGTAATTTTCTAATTGAAAAAGGCTTTACAATTTTGGCAAAGAATTGGCGTTTTAGAAATGCTGAAATTGATATTGTAGCGCAAAAAAATAATTTCATTTCCATAGTAGAGGTAAAAACACGCAGTAGCAATGCATTTGGTGAGCCATCAACTTTTGTAAATAAACAAAAACAAAAGCTGTTGATACAAGCTTCAGAATGGTTTTGTGAGCAAAGAAATATTGATGACGTAGAAATTAATTTCGACATTATTTCAATCATCTTAAAAAAAGACAATACACACAGCATAGAACATATTGAAAATGCCTTTTATGCAATTATGTAATTGCTTATTTGTAATTATTACGCAACCATTTCGAAGTTTTATTATTTACTACATTCACCAAATTTTATATCAATGACACCACGTAAAGCATCCGAAACACTTGCCATTTCAACCGAAGTTGTATTACCTAACGATACCAACCATGTTGGGAATTTGTTTGGTGGACGACTGATGCAATGGATGGATTTAATAGCCTCTATTTCGGCACATCGCCATTGTAGAAGGGTTGTTGTAACGGCTTCGGTAAATAATATATCATTTAACAAACCAATAAAGTTTGCAAGCATCATTACGCTTGAAGCAAAGGTTTCAAGAGCATTCACATCATCAATGGAAATATTTATAGATGTGTGGGTTGAAGACCCAACCAATGGTGATAAAATGAAGTGCAATGAAGCTATCTATACCTTTGTTGCTGTTGACCAAAATGGCTCGCCACTGCCTGTGCCCGATTTAATACCTGAAACGCAATTAGAAAAAGAGCGCTACGATGGGGCATTGCGCCGCCGACAACTTAGTTTGATATTAGCTGGTAAACTAAAACCATCGGAAGCAACTGAATTGAAAAAGCTATTTGAATAATAGCATTTGATAATTTGAGTATTTACTATGTAGTGAGCTAAGAAATGTTACCAATAAATATTCCTACAAATCATCTTCGCCCATTTCGATACTTTCTTCTTGTTCTTTATCTTCTTTGTATTTACTGCAGTCCAACTCAATTTTGGTATTGAATCCTTCTGGCTTTTCAAATTCTTTTTGCGATAAATTAAGTGTAGGGTCTTCCATACAACGTTTCATAAATTTGCCCCAAACAGGCAATGCTACAATACCTCCCGCACCTAAACTAATACTGCGGAAATGCGCGCTTCTATCCTCACAACCTACCCAACAACCAGCAACCAAATCAGGCGTTATTCCCATAAACCAACCATCGCTATTGTTTTGTGTGGTTCCGGTTTTGCCAGCAATAGGACACCGCAAATTATATTTAGCACCACGCAAATAAGCACCAGTACCGTAATCAATAACACCTTTCATTAGGTTTAAAGTCAGATACGCTGTTTCGGGGCTAATAGCCTCAACCCTGCGTGGTTGAAACTCCTCTAATACAATTCCATTTTTATCTTCAATACGTGTGATGTAGGTTGGTTCAATCCAAACGCCTTCATTCGCGAAAGCAGAATATGCACCAACCATTTCAAAAACAGAAACATCAGGTGTGCCTAAACACAATGATGGTACCAAATCAATATTACTTGTAATACCTAGTTTACGAGCCAAATCAACAACTGCTTGTGGCCCATATTGTTTCATTATATAAGCCGAAACAGTATTGATTGAAAGTGCCAAACCGCGCTTTAATGTTACCATTCCACCATACTTTCCATCGCTATTTCGTGGACTCCAGGTGCCACCTTCGGGCAATTCAAAAGTTATGGGAATGTTTGGTACTTGGTAGCAAGGACTCATCTCTTCTTGCATAGCCAAGGTATAAACTATTGGTTTAAAAGTAGAACCCACTTGGCGTTTGCCTGTTTTTACATGGTCGTATTGAAAGTGCTTGTGGTTGATACCTCCCACCCAAGCTGTAACGTATCCTGTATGAGGATCCATGGCCATAAAGCCTGTTTGCATAAAAAACTTGTAGTAGCGCATGCTATCCCAGGGAGTCATGATGGTATCAAAATCTCCACTCCACCTAAAACAAGTCATCTCTACTTTTTTATGGAACGATTTTTCAATTTCTTCATCGTCTTTGCCTTCTTCTTTCATCACACGATAACGCTCACTACGTTTCATGCTTACCTTCATCAAATCATTAGTTTCCTTGTCGGACAAATTAAAGAATGGTGCATTTTTTTTACCTTTCCAATGGTCGTTGAATTTTTTTTGCAACTCTTGTCCAAACCATTCATCAACTGCTTGTTCGGCATATTTTTGTTGTGTGTAATTGATTGTTGTGTAAATCTTTAGTCCATCTTTATACAAATTGTAATTGCTACCATCTGGCTTCTTATGGTTTTTGCACCATTTTTTCATGTAATCACGCAAATATTCTCTAAAGTAAGATGCAGTGCCATCATTATTGGTTTCAGGGCTAAATCGCACTTTTAAAGGTAATTTTTGTAGTGAATCGGCTTGGCGTTCAGTAATGTATTTATATTTTTCCATTTGTGCCAGCACGGTATTGCGGCGCTCCAACGCTCGTTTAGGATGGCGTATTGGACTAAATAAAGATGGGTTTTTAGCCATGCCAACCAACATGGCAGCTTCTTCATATTTTAAATTATCAGGTGTGGTACTAAAGTAAACTGCCGATGCACTGCGGATTCCAACGGCGTTGTTTATAAAATCAAACTTGTTTAAATACATAGCTATGATTTCATCTTTTGTATAATTTTTCTCGAGCTTTACAGCGATAACCCATTCTTTAAACTTTCGGAATATCAAACTAAACCGGTTTAAGTTTTCGCGTGGAAAAAGCATTTTTGCAAGTTGTTGGGTTATTGTGCTGCCACCACCAGTACTTTCGGAGCGGCCCATAACGGCTCCTGCCATAGAACGGAAAAGAGCACGAAAATCAACTCCTGAATGTTTGTAAAAACGAGCATCTTCGGTAGCAACCAAAGCATCTACTACTTTTTTGCTCAGTTCGTTGAACTGTGCATCTGTTCTGTTTTCGATATAATATTTTCCAAGTATTTTTCTATCTGATGAAATAACCTCGGAAGCAAGGTTGCTTTTAGGATTTTCTAATTCTTCTAAAGAAGGCAAATCGCTTAATGTAATTACTGCAATGATAATACTTGCCAAGGCAAACAATGGTCCTAATATTAATAGCCATAGCCTTATCAAATATTTCTTTTCTTCTTTTTTAGACATAATAGTATTGTTGAAACAAACCTACAAGAAAATTTTATAATGAATATTTTCCTACAAGAAAAAATATCTTTCGAAGATTGTTCATAAAACAAATTATAGAAACAACAATTTGAAAAAGTATTGCCACACCACAAAAACTAAATCAGGAAAGAGATTTATTGTTTTGTAGCCAACAATTGACTCTTTTTATGTTTGTGTTTAAATGAAATTATTTTTTTTAGGTTGCTGTGAAACTCATTGGTAACTTTAGCATGAAAGAATGGATATAATAGCCTATCGCGCATTACAAAATGACTTTTATAAAAGCTGGTATGTACAATTTTTGTTTTTCCATTTTTATAATCAATGAACTGAATCTTTTGTTTTCCTTTGGTTTTATTACCGCCTTTTACATAGCTAAATTCAATGGTTTTGTTTGATGAATCAACATCAAGAATTTCAAAAGCAACGGCCATTTTATAAAGTCCTTTCAGAAAGCGTAATTTCAAATATATTATTTGTCCTTTTTCAAGCTTTTCAAATGAGTCGTTACTATATAAAATTTTGTTTTCGTTACGATTTTTACAAAGCATTAGTCCGAAAGAAAACTTTTGAGAATTGTAAATTTTTGATGGATTATCGCTGCTGTAATTTTGCCAAACATTTTCAATACCATCACCTAAAAAATAGGTTCGGGTTTGTTTGTAAAAGTGTTGCATGTTTGTATTTACCATGCATGAGGCTTCAATATCATTGATACAAAGTATATTTTCTTTTTGCTGAAGTGCTAACAACTTTCTAATTTCTTGTTGTGGTATTTTTTGTAAGTCAATGTCTTTTAAACAGACTTGAGAAACAGCAATTTTAGCGTAAAAAATCAATAGAAAAATCCACGAACATTTGGGCATAAATAAATATAATATCGACTAAATTAGGGATGTAAAACAAACTTGTAAATCAAGAAAAGTATCAAATAGCAAAAGCGTTTTTAAAGATTGTAATTATGCATTCATGATATCTTCAAGTTTTTTTGCCATTGATGTGAATAGGTTATTTAAAGGCTTTTCAATCATAATTTTCATCATCGAATTTACATCACCATTAAAAATTAATTGAGTATTGCATTCTGATTCTGAAACTGTTTCAATCATAACTTCTAAAGTAAATTTTACAGGTGTTTTTTCAGTGTTTCGAAACACAACGCTGCTTGTTGGATTGCGTGTTTCTATTTGTAAACCAAGCTTAGCAAGTCCTTTCACTTCAAACACACACATTTCTGTGTCACCTTTAAAGTTCTCAACCTGTTCAGGTAATATTTTACCAAGGTTTTGTGTGTTACTTATAAATTGGTACACCTCATTGGTGCTTTTTTTTATGTGTGCCTTGGTTGTTTCAATTAGGAGCATATTGTATTAATTTACAGTAAATTTTTTGTTGAATATAGTTATTTAAATTTGATTAAAACTTCTGTACAGCCTTTCTCAGTTTGAAGGTGTGAATTTTTTTCTTGTTCAATTTAGGATTTAACACTTCCGTGCACTCTAGTGCAATATTCATGTGCTCTTTATAGTATATTTTTAAAAAATCAAGTGCCTTTAGTTGTTCGTCGTTTATAAGCATTTGGCTGTTTTCTTCAATCAAAAATGCATGAAAATTATTTTTGAATTGTGGGTTTGCATTTAATACAACTGGATGGTTAGATGTGATTGATATAGGGTAAAGTTTGTATTTTGAAAGAGAAAGAAAATTGTCGAACGGATCAATACTTTCTAGATGTAAAGTAGAGGTGTAAACAAAATAATTTATTGTACTGTCAAGACCATCCAGTTTTTTTTCGCTGGAATATAATTTATTTTTTTGGAGCCATGGTCCAGATTTATAATATACTATTTGGTAAATCGAAAACAAAAAAAGAAAGGATGAGATAACAACGGAAGGAGTATAATTTTTACGAAAAAAAACATCATACATCAAAAGTCCAACAACAATAAACAACATCAAAAAATTTAATCCATAAAATAAATTGTGCTCGGCATAGATGCCCTTAGTCATTTTTAATAGTAGAAAAAAAGTGAGCAATGAAACGCATCCGATAATTATTTTCTTTTGATTTTTTGTAATGAAGATTGTTACATCTTGACCTTTACTAAGGTAGTTAAGAATAAAAAATACAAGATAAAAACAACATATAAATAGTGAGAATAAAACCCTAAAAGGCATTGGTTTAAAATACCAATTGAACGCTTGTGATAGTAAAATGAAATATATTAAATAGGCAAAACAAAAATCGAAATGGTCAATCAATTGTTTTCGCTTGTGAGCTACAACTAATGCAGTCAAGAAAATTACTGTGATTATTAAAATAAAAAATTTGTTAAAGATTTCTTTTAATGATTCGTAAGGAGATAATAGCGGACCTTTTACTGAGCGTTGTAATTTACTCACCTCTTCATTCGAAATATTGTCAGGATTAAAATAACCCTTTGGTATCCAAAAAAAATTATGAAAAAGTATTAAATCGTTTTCTGAAATGCTGTGCTTTTTCATAAAAGCATTTTTTTCTGAAGAATTACTTCTGTACAATGCGCAATAGTCATAAAATAATATTGCCATTTTTTTGCTGCTACTTAAAAACTCAGTTTTGTATGTATGTTTATAAGTATAGGTGTTATAGTAAAAGAGTGATGTACTAATTATAAAAATAGCACCAATAGAAAGTACAATTTTAAGTACCAATTTATTTCCATAAGATTTTGTGATTAGGTAAATTAAGGGTGTTATAAATGCCAGAATTACAATCGTTTGTTTAAATCTGATGAGTGCGGCAACAAGACAAAGAAATATACCAAAAAAAAGAATGGTTTTTGTATTTTTTATGTTACCAAACAATACACCTAACATACCAGCAATAAATACTAACGAACACGTTATAGTGAACTGTAACTTTGTAAATACTACAACAATTATAAAAACGTTAGCCATTAAAAACATGAGTTTCAATCCAAATTTTTCGTTGAATTTTAATACTAAATACACAATGAAAATTTCGGAAATTACTAACAGCATAAAATTGTTTACTGTATAGAAATTTATTTGCGGAAATGCCGTTGAAAAAAAAGATAAGTATTGGCCGTAAACAACATTAGAAAATGTAACAAGCGGACTTGGCTTGCTAAAGTATCCCAACCCTTTGCTTGTAAGCATCATAGATATATCATCATTGGTATCATAGCCAATTGGAAGGTAGCCAGAAACTATTATTATAAAAAAAAAGCTAACATATATAAATGAGGTAAGCAAAGGCTTTTCGCTAACCGTTTTATATAATCTCGAAAGTATGTTGTCTAAAAAAAACGTTATTGTTTTCATAAATCAAATTATGCTCTTGTACAATTTTTTGTTGAAAATACTAATCTTGTGAACTGTTCACAATAATTAAAGAAGCGTTTTATTATTTGTTACAAAAGCCGATGATAGTTTCACAAATATTTCTCACATCTTCATCACTCAGTTCAAAGAAGAAGGGTAGTCGCAAAAGTTTATCTGAAAAACTATCACAGTTTGTTAAAGCATTACCTATGTAAATATCTTTATACATTGGGCTTTTGTGAAGGCTGATGTAATGAAATACCGCCAAAATATTGCTGTCTTTTAAATGCTCTATCAGTGCAGAGCGTTCTTCTAAGCTTTTGCATACTATATAAAACATATGTGTATTGTTACTTGCGTATTCCGGTAAAAAAGGTAATTGCAATTTCCCTTCATTTTGCAATGGTTTTAGCAATGTAAAGTACTGTTCCCAAATGCTTTTGCGCCTTGCTTGTATCTTATCCATATTTTCTATTTGGGCAAATAAAAATGCTGCTATAATGTCGCTTGGCAAAAATGACGAACCAATATCTACCCAGCTATACTTATCAACTTCACCTCTAAAAAATGCACTTCGGTTGGTGCCTTTTTCACGAATAATTTCAGCACGTTTGGCAAATTTTTCATCGTTTATGACCAACATCCCACCTTCGCCAGAAATGATGTTTTTTGTTTCGTGAAAACTAAATGCTGCCATGTGCCCAATGCCTCCTAATGGTTTACCATTATAAAAACTATCAA
>Ga0214921_10000290_pt1 | contig 98999 bp, 142 predicted proteins | sample LL1505_MetaG_FD_177992 | JGI IMG/M metagenome (GOLD analysis project Ga0214921, IMG submission 177992) | Freshwater microbial communities from Lake Lanier, Atlanta, Georgia, United States - LL-1505 | ecosystem: Environmental > Aquatic > Freshwater > Lake | place: USA: Georgia | collected... | reverse complement strand
GTGGGAGCGACCTAACCCATTGGATTCATTGGGATAAATCTATTGAACATAATGCATTATATCGGGCCCAGCCATTGCTGCTATTGCGACGCATTATCAATAAGGATTTTCGGCCCTCCCCCGCCCTCCCACCCATATATGGTAGCGGGATTTTTTCGTGCCGTCAAGCCATTTCTTTTTTGTAATGTGCGATTTTTCTGTTGACACGTCCCGCTAGACGTGGTAAAATTTTGGCGCAGTTTGACAAATTTTTGGCGCCTGCGCCCCTATTATAGCAGGCTTGTGCGGGCCTGTCAATAGGAAAAATTTTGTCCGATGCAAATTTATTCTATTGACAAAAGCCGGGCAAACGTGGTAAAATGGATTGATGCGCGTTCGGGATGGTGTCCTAGTGGGGTAACACACTCGCGTGGCCTGTATTAGTCAGCTAAGGCACCCGCTGGCGCGTGCTATTGAGAATCATTATCAATAAGGCGTGCAAGTATTGGCCGGGATTTCTCCCGGCCTTTACTTTGCCTTTACTTTGGCTTGAACCAATCCTTGACTTGAACACCTTGCCAAGAATAAGGCTTTGGCTGCAAATACTTTGCCTTGTCTTTGGCCTTGATAATATCAAGAAGAATAGGCAATTCGTAATCACGGGCATCTTCAAGTGCAGTATGCGGCTCATTCGGCATATCGGCATTGCCAGTAATAAAACGCGCCATGACTTCAGCATCAGTCTTAAAAGTCATGTTGCCCTTTTTAGTTGGGGGATTGAAACAATGGTTTTCCAGAATGAAGTCCCGAAAAGCCTTTGTTTTCACATACTTATCAGCGGCAGCGTGCCAGAGGCAGAACGATTGTTCAAACATATGGCAATCAATACCGCTTTTGTCCAGTTTATCCCAGTCAAAAGCCTTATTATAGGCGGTGGCAACAGGCGAATACTTGGCGTTTACCTTGGCAAGCCAGCGATTGACGGCGGCAACACTTGCCAGCATTCGGCGGCCATCTTGCAGCATTGCGTCATATGCCGCATAACGGCGGGGAAGATTGGCCTTGCCCCAAAGTGGGTCAGCCGTAACATCATGAAATAGCGGGTTATTTTCCCGATCAAGATAAAATTCCCGAACCAACACGCCACAAGATGCGAGAATTTCACCCTTGCGATTGGCCACGATAGCGCCGAAATCGGCAACATTGCCGCGCACGGTGGTTTCCGTGTCGATAATCAGGAAAGTAGCTTGCTTGCCCATTTTGGGTAATCCCTAGTTGCTGCCGACTCGCTGCCGACAAAGAGACATTACCAGAACCGGCAGGCATTGCAACAGGGGAAAGAACCAAATTGCATCCAAAAGCGAATTTTTCTTCGCTTGACAACGCCTAGGCAGGCGTGCTAGAATCGGCGCCAGTGTCCTAGCTGACTAATACACCTTGGCGAGCAGGCATCAATCCATTATAACAGAAAAATTCGGCAGAAACAAGAAAAATATTTTCATTCAGAGCAAATTTTTTGCTTGACAGCGCAACGGAATCCTGCTAAAATTTTGGCGCCAGGGTGTGTTGCTGTATTAATACAGCAACACACCGGATCTTTAGGCTTTGATTAGAGTCCAGCCGCTAGGGGTGGGAGAATCTGGCCCATCGTCTTCATCATCCCAATCATCCCCAATATTATTATCATCCGGCACAATAACGATAGAGCCTGTTTCGCCAATCGCCATCAAGGCATTGAGAAGATTGGATAAATCATCGCACATGCCAGCAGTAATGTCGGCATTGCAAAGCATATCGTCAATCTCATGAATAAGCATTGCGATAGTATCGGAATTGAAAGTCACGTTCATTGTTCTTTCCTTTACCAGAAATGATAATAGATGAAGGGGCCAAGCTTAAAGCTTGTATAACCATGAAGCAGCACATCATGGCGATTAAATAAAGGCCCTTTCCAGCCCACCCATGAAATCATTGTTGTTTCCTTTCAATTATAGTGCGACGGTCAGGCCGCGAATCAATTGATAGGGACATTTTCTTTTCCTTTCATTAGCAGGCAATGCCCTACTTTGTGCGATGCAATATCGCTAAATTTGCTGCACCAATCCTGATATTTAGGGATTGCGCCACCCTTCCAGTGGAATTTGCAGCCTTTACAGTGTTTGTGCATATTCTTTCCTTATGCTAGTGGAAAAACAATAATTGCAAGCAATACGCTATTCAGAACAAATCCGACAGCATTGCTAACAGTATAGAGAAAATCATTCCGGGCAATCGCGCGCCACAGAAACAATGCAAGGCCAGACCAGACAAGCAACACCATCGACAATGGCGGCAAAGTAGTGGAATAGCCAAGAATATTCCCGGCAGTTGTCGGAATAGTTGCGCCATGAATAAGGCACATTCCCAGCCAGCCGCCCAATTCGGGAGCGGGCATTTCCTTGATTTTTTGCAGAACCGTCATTTGTTTTCCTTCCTTGTCCATGAATTGAATATAGGGAAAGGCAGGCCGCAGCGCAAGACATATTTTCAACATTACAAATTTGTAATCTGCATTTTTTCGCTTGACAGCGCCTAACCTCGCATGTTATATTTAAAGTAGCGTGCAAAATTTCTGGCGCAATTTTTCGGCGCCTGTCCCATTATAACAGGCTTTCGCGGGCCTGTCAAGCGAAAAAATCATTTTCTAACAAAAAAGTTAGGCCGGGATTTCTCCCGGCCTTTCTCTTTCCTTTTCAATGGGTTAAGCCGAAAGCTTTTCCCGGATGATTTGCAAGGCCAATTTGGGAGCCTTTTCAAGGCCTTCCATGTTCTTGCCCACAAGCAAGGCAATATCGGCAGCAATCTTTTCCTTGCTTTCGACAGCGCCACCGCTCTTGCTTTTCTTTTCAGCGGCCTTGTAAATGCCCATGCGAACGGCCTTCGCACGAACCGATTTCACGTCCTTGCCAATCTTGGCGGCGATTTCCAATGCCTTCGCATTGTCGATAATGCCAGCGGCAAGCAAGATTGCCTCTTGCGCTTCCGTATAGTTCTTTTCAGTCACCTTAGTTGCAGTCGTCATATTCTAGTTTCCTTGTCATGGTAGGCGGCCCATCCGCTTCCCATGAATTGAATATAGGGAAAGGCAGGCCGCAGCGCAAGACATATTTTCAACATTACAAATTTGTAATCTGCATTTTTTCGCTTGACAAATTTTACGCGATCTGCTAAAATCGGCGCTGGCACTGTATTAGCCTGCTAATACAGTGCCAGCGCGCCTGGCCCTCCCTCCCACCCCTGAAAGGGTAGCAGCGAAAAAAGATTCTGTCAAGCGAAAAAAACGCTTGACAGACCTGAAAAAACCTGCTAAAATTTTGGCGCAAATTTAGGGCCATTTCGGCCCTAAATCTTAGTCAACGAATAGCAGCACCATGACAATTGCCAACAAAATCATGATGATAGTGAAGAAATCCATTTCTCAAACCCTCCTTGCTAGGCGATTATTAGCGATAGTTGCATCATAGCAAGTAACGCCAAGCTTTGCGATAGCATCCAGCACCGCCAGATTGTCATCGAAAAAGATTGCCTTAGCGTCTGCAACGCTGGCAAGGCCCAAGCCCTTGAAATAGTTGGACAAAAGACGCTCTTTCAGGCTTTCGTCGCTTTCATTGTTGCCATGTTCACGCGACAGAAAAGCGTTGTATTTCAGGCCGTTAGCGGCCATGAAATCCAAATCGGCCTGTTGAATTGCACGGGCCGTGCAGACGATAACATGGCAAGTATTGGCCAGAATTTTCATCACGCGCGCCAGCGGCAAAAGCTTGTCAAGCGCAATCTTTTCTGGCGTGTTGTTTTCCAGCCAATGTTCTAAATCAAGCGAACCATCTATACGTGTTGCCTTGCGGTGGCTGCTATCAATCACCGTGCCGTCAAGATCAAAGATTACGTAGGGCATTTCCATTTCCTTTGTTGTTGATGACTCTTTATAGGCAATCCCTAGCAGGATGGCAATCCCTTATTTTTTTGTAATGTGCGATTTTTTCGCTTGACAAATTTTGCGCGACCTGCTAAAATCGGCGCGAGGTGTGTTACCGAAGTAACACACCTCTGTTCACATTGCTGCAATCTTTGCGATAAAGGCCGCAACCTCATCAGGGCTGCAATATCCCTTCATATTATCATCATTGCCAAATACCATCCATTCGCCATTGGCATCCCATGCCGCAATTTCTGCATCCTTGCTAGGTGCGGGAGTCTCCCCATATTTTCCGATATATTTGTTATCGCAATAGTTGCCTTTGCCCCATTGCACGCTAACAGTCCAGCCGTTAGCAAAAGTCATGTGAAAACCTTTATTTGAGGTAATGTCAAACATTTCGTCGTTCTCCCTTGGTTATGTCCCTTTATAGGCTTACAGGCTGGCCACGTCAACAGAAAAGATTTGCATTACAAATTTGTAATCTGCATTTTTTCGCTTGACAAATTCGCTGGGGCCTGGTAAAATCGGCGCCAACTTAGGGCCGAATCGGCCCTAAGTCTATCATTCGTTGTCTGTGCCTCTCTTTAGGAAGTCTGAAAAGGCTTCCATATATTCGGATTCGGCATATGTGCATGAATTCTCAATAGTGCCATCGCAGTTTTCAATTCCTACGATAATGCTCCCTCTATCCTTTTTGATGCAAAGCATTTGGTCCTCCCCATGGGCGGCCCAAATACCATCGCAATTCCATTCTTCATAAGTAATCTTCATTTTCTTTTCTCCTTACCATGCCCGTTGGATTGCGTTGGGATATTCCAACCGATACCAGCGATTGCTTCATTTGGCCATCTCGCTATAGTTGGCAAGAGTAGGCTCTTGCTTAACCTTGCGCTGATAATAGCGATACATGCGAAGGGCAATGAATTTCTTAAACATCTGTCTTGCTCCCTGTTGATGTCCCTTTATAGGCCGGCGAGGAAGGGAAGTCAACAAAAATAATTTGCATTACAAATTTGTAATGTGAAAGAAATTGCTTGACACCTATAGGCCCGGTTATTAGACTAGTCTTACATATATGCGCTCGGACTACCGAGTACGTACCACTTAGAGTAAATCTGATAGTTGGGCGCAGGGATAGTCAAAGCACTCAGTAGAGCCTTTTCTTACAGTTCCTCGCACCAAATATGGTCGCATATTTTTTAAAATTTCTTTTTCAGTTTCTACAGCAGCATCTGTATCTAACTCGCAATAGTCTAGTATATTATAGTTACCGTCCTGCTTTAATCTTTCCTCAATTCCTACTTGAGTAATACCTACTTTTTTAAAACTTCCAAAGTCTACCAAATATAGTATGGTAGGTAAACTTCTATTCATTGTGCCAATATTATTAGCCCCAGGGTACCTCTTGCTTATCCCCAGCTTCTCACAGATTGACTGAATTGATCTCTTACTTTTCCCTAGTTTAGGAACTAGTTCTTCATAGGATAATGGCTCGTGCAGTAATGCAATTTCTTCTTCACTCCACCCAATATGCGAAATTTTACCCTCACGAGCCCTTAGTCTCTTCCACCTAGTCCTTATAGCTTCGTCACTTCTATTTAATTCCTGGGCGATTTCGTAAAAATCGGCTCCTGCTTCTTTCATAGACTTTAATGTCTGCTCTTCCTCGATTGTCCAATGCTTTATCATGAAATGATTATAGCATAAAGGGGCGGTTTTGTCAACAACTAAATTTTTCTCCCCAACTGTCAAGAACTATTCTAACCGTCGCTCCCAGTACCCCACCTAAAAAAAGATTGACAATTAAACCCAACTCTAGTATAATGCCACTTAAGGAGGAGACCTATGTACAAATCAATTTTTATTAGTGACGTTCATCTTGGCTCGAAAGACTCGAAAGCCGCAGAACTCAACGAGTTTCTCAAAACCGTAGAAAGCGAAAAAATATACCTAGTCGGGGATATTATAGACGCATGGAAGATTCAGCAGAATAAGTTCAAATGGAAAAACAGCCACACTGATGTGGTCCGAACCCTTCTCAAGAAGTCCCGCAAAGGAACCCAGATTATCTACGTCGCAGGAAACCACGACGAGTTCCTCAGACCCATGATTCGATACGCTGCCAACTTCGGAAACGTAAAAATCTGCAATCAGATCGTTCACGAAGGCCTAGACGGCAAGAAATACCTCGTCGTACACGGAGACCTCTTTGACGGAATCACTAGACTGTCACCGTGGCTCAGCTTCATGGGCGACAAAGCCTATGACATAATTCTCGACTTAAACAGCCGATTCAACTGGATAAGGCACCGACTCGGCTTCGGATACTGGTCTCTTAGCAAGTGGCTGAAACATCGCGTCAAGAAAGCGATCAATTTCATTTTCGAGTTCGAGCTAACCATTACAGCCTACGCCAAGCGAAAAGGTTATGACGGAGTCATCTGCGGACACATTCATTATGCCGAGATAAAGACCGTAAATGATATTATCTATATGAACGACGGAGACTGGGTAGAGTCAAAGACCGCACTTGTAGAACACATGGACGGCAGATGGGAAATCCTAAGACTCTAGTGTGCTAGAAAAAGCTGTCTAGGAACCTCACTCAAAAAAAGCTTGACGCAGAATCCCCACACTGGTATAATTCATACAAATGAGGAGAAATTTTTATGACAAAACCAATATCGCTTGGCTTCCTAGTTGGAAGCACTTACAAGCCATTAATTAAAACGTTAAGCCTTAATTTCCTAGCCGGAACGACCCTAGATAGTCGCGTCACTTTTAGCCGCGCTTCGAACGCTACCCTAGTCGATTCGACTGGACGAGTTACCTATGCGCCTAACAACCTTGTTCTGCGATCAGAGGAATTTGACAACGCGAGCTGGGGAAAGACGGCTTCTACCATTACGCCCAATGCCACTGTGGCACCGAATGGTACTACCACTGCGGATAAGTTGGTCGAGAACACGGCGGCTACTACTGGGCATTGGATTTCTCCTAATACACCCTTTGTACCTTCCCCCGCACTAGGACAAATCTACGTTTTTAGTGTATATGCAAAGGCAGGAGAACGCACATTTATTCAACTTATTGTTACGCAACAAGCTCCTGGCAGTGGCAATTACATTGCCGGTTTTGATCTTACGAACGGTACTGCGGGCGCACCGTCAGCCACGGTAACGTCTACGATCACTGATGTAGGTAATGGATGGTATCGATGTTCAATGGCTTATCCTGTTTCTACCGCAACAACTGGGGGCTATCAAATTCGCCTCTCCCTCAACAGCACCAGCGCGCCGTCATCCTACACGGGCGATGGTACCAGCGGTCTATTCGTATGGGGAGCACAGTTTGAGCAAGTCACTTACCAGACACAGCCATCTACATACGTGCAGACAGTTGCTTCGGCTTATTATGGCCCACGATTCGACTACGACCCAGTCACGCTAGCGTCAAGAGGTTTGCTGATCGAGGAGCAGCGGGTCAACTTGGCTCTGTATTCGGAGCAGTTTGATAACGCAGCGTGGAGTAAGAGCGCAGTTTCGATAACGGCTAACGCTACAGTTTCACCTGACGGAACAACCAACGCCGACGCCTTTGTTGCGAATACTAGCACCACCTTCCACACATTACAATATTACGCTCCCGCATCGGGCGCGGCTGGCGTGTCTTATACTGCGACAACGTATCTTAAGGCCGCTGCAACTCCCTTTATACGCATCCAGAACGACGCTACCGGATTTGGCACTCAAGTGGGGCAATTCAACCTCACCGCAGTAACTGCGTCTACTGCGGGAGGTGCAACGGCAGCGTCGATTACGCCGGCAGGAAACGGCTGGTTTAGGTGTTCCGTGACATTCACCAGCGCGGGTGCTTTTACGTCGGTTGGCTTGAAACTCTATCCGACAGATGCCGGAGGCAACGGCAATATCGCTGGCACTGGAACGGACAGTTTTTATGTCTGGGGTGCACAGACCGAACTCGGCGCGTTTGCCACCAGCTACATCCCCACCGCGGCCTCCACGTCCACGCGTGCAGCCGACAATGCTTCGATGACCGGCACTAACTTCTCTAGCTGGTACAATCAGAGTGAGGGGACGGTTGTTGTAGAATGTAATCAAGTTGCTGGTGCGAATAGTACAAGTTTGCCCTATGCCATATCTGATAACACGTTTAACAACAGTATGTATGGCAATTACTCTAGCGGAAACTCATTTCGTGGTGCTAATTTGGTTGTCGGCGGTACAGGACAAGCTGGCGATATAACCACGTTTTCCGTCGCCAATGTCGCGGTGCCAATAAAAAATGCGTTTGCATATGCAGTAAATAACTTCGGTGAAAGCCTAGGTGGACAGGCAGCGCGTACGGATACTGTGGGTATCGTTAATACGGCATCGAATCGTATGTACTTAGGCTCCAACTGGAGTGGATCAGGTAACTATCTAAACGGCCACCTTAGGAGCATCAGCTACTACCCCGTTCGTTGGGCTAATGCGCAACTACCAAGTTTAACAGTATAAAAAAGCAGAGGAATATTCCTCAAATAAGGAATTTCTATATAGAAATTCGCTAAGGAGAATAATAAATGTCACGTAAGCCAGCAGCCCAATCAAGACCAGTCGTTTTATGCGATGAAGACCTAACTGCTTTAGGTGGTCTAGGGGGCGTATTAACTAATACCCAGCTTCGCGCTAGTCCTGTACCCGTAGCTAAGGGCCAACAACAAATTCAGGACTGCACTATTACTAGCGGACAGTCACTCTCTGCTGGCGTCGATTTAGGTGTATTCAGACTAGTGGGTCTTTCTATGCCTACTACTTTAGAACCAACAACACTCACATTCCAGTCAAGCTTTGATGGTACTAACTGGAATAACATATTCACTAGCGCTGGTACCGAAGTAGCAGTTATTTCAGCCGCTTCTAGAAGAATTATTGTAGCTCCAGCCGACTTCTATGGTGTTCGCTATCTTCGTGTACGTGGAGGCACTTCGGGTGCTCCTACTACTGTAGCTGCAGATCGTATTATTAGACTAATCTCGGAGGCCTAATATGTTTCGACGTATTGCAATATTACTTAGTGGTACTTCCATTAGGGCCAATATACCGTCTCTGAACCTTAATTTCTTAAGTGGAACATTAGACAGCCGTGTTACGTTCACTCGGGGCAGTAATGCTACGATAATTGATAGAACTGGACGCATAACTTACGCGCCAAACAACTTGGCACTGCGCTCAGAAGAGTTTAATGATGTGGGGTGGGGTAAAGCGGCCGTAACTACTACCGTTAATGCCACTACGGCACCCAACGGTACAACTACTGCCGAAAAGATAATTCCCTCAGTGGCTAGTAGTGAACATTACGTTCGGCAAATAATAGCCGTTCCAGCTGGCTCGCAAGTGAGCGCAAGTATTTATGTTAAGGCTGCTGAGTACAGATCAATCAGGCTTAGATGCCTGGACAACGCCAATCCATCAAACGGATTTCTTGGAAGCTTAGATACATCTACAGGTACTACTGTGGGAGGAGTTGTGGGTGCTGGAACCTTTAGAGGTGTATCGGCTACAAATGTAGGAGATGGCTGGTGGAGAATTGGTATAACGGGAACCGGAGGCCCTACAGCTGCCTCGATTATTTTTGATGCCTTTGTGCTTCCCGGTGATCAAAATAGCGTCGCAACTTTCTCTGGAAACGGTACCAGCGGTCTATTCATATGGGGCGCGCAGTTTGAACTTGTAACCTATCAAACACAGCCATCAGCATACAATCAAACAGCTGCTTCGGCTTACTATGGTCCGCGTTTTGATTTCGATCCCGTTACCCTAGCGCCAGATGGTCTGCTGATCGAGGATCAGCGGACGAACTTGGCTACACACTCGGAGCAGTTCGACAATGGGGCGTGGTTTAAAGATCATACCACATTAACTGTGAACTCCGCCGAGGCACCTGATGGTACGACTACAGCAGAAAAAGCTATACCCAACAATGGCGGAGATTTAACGGCTATTACGCATGGTGTAGTTCGACAAAATATACCGCATACTGCTGGGGCAACTTTAACATTCAGTGTATTTGCAAAACAAGCAGAGTTTAACCGTATTGAGTTGTATTTTTCAGAAGGAACTGGAACGACTAACTTCGCAAGAGTTAGGTATTCACTAGTTGATGGATCTATTGTTACAGCTCCAACTGTTGGGGGTACATTTACAAATGCATCATCAACATCAACTCCTTTTGGAAATGGTTGGTATAGATTTACACTGACCTTTACCACTGCTGGAGTTAGCGCAACGGGAAGTGCAAGGATTGCGATTAGGGATTCAGTAGCCACAGTAGGAAACGGAACATCTGGCATTCTAATTTGGGGCGCGCAGGTTGAGGCGGCATCCTTTGCTACTAGCTATATACCTACTATAGCGTCTACTGTTACAAGATCAGCTGATAACGCGTCAATGACAGGAACAAACTTCTCTAGCTGGTATAATCAGAAGGAAGGAACATTCGTTGCAAGTTATATAAACCCGATTGTCGGATCAAACAGATTTCCTTCCGTGTACGCTGCCCGCATTCAGGCGAATAACACTTCGCAGAATAGTAATGAGTTTTTCGTATCTACTGCATCTGCACAGAATCTTGTTCGTTTAAATGGTGTCGATCAAGCATCTATTACTATGGGAGGTGCATATACACCAGGAATACCACGGACTGTAGCCACTGCTTATCAAACCAATAATTTTGCTGCTGCGTTCAATGGTATTTTATCCGGGACTGATTCTAGTGGCGCTGTTCCAGTGTTAGATATGTTAAATATTGGATATAACACTCCTACTAGCGACTTGATAAACAGCCACATCCGTTCACTCGTTTACTATCCACAGCGTATCCCTAACTTGCAGTTGCAGACTCTGTCGACGTTGCTAAATCTTGATTTCCTATCTGGAACACTAGATAGTCGTATCACTTTTTCTCGTGTTTCAAATGCTACACTAATTGACAGCACTGGACGCTTGACCTACGCGCCGAACAATCTGGTACTGCGGTCGGAGGAGTTTGACAACGCGGCGTGGACGAAGTCCAACGGATCTGTAACGGCCAACGCGACAACGTCGCCGGATGGCACGACCACGGCAGATAAGTTGGTCGAGAACACGGCTGTCACTACGGGGCATTTCACCTTCGTTAGTTTTTCTGTAACCGCTGGCCAATTTTATATTTTAAGCGTCTACGCCAAAGCGGCTGAACGCACGTTTCTTCAACTTATTGCCACCGGTGTCGGCCCTGCCGGCGCTAACCTCATCGCCGGCTTTGACCTTACTGCTGGCACCGCAGGGACGCCGTCTGCCACTGTTACATCCACCATCACGCCAGCTGGTGGTGGATGGTATCGCTGCTCAATTGCGGTTCCTGTGGTTACCACCGTCTCGGGCAGCCTGCAAATCCGTCTCTCCCTCAACAACACAAGCTCACCATCGTCCTATACCGGCGATGGCACTTCTGGCATTTTCGTCTGGGGAGCGCAGCTTGAGCAAGTCACTTACCAGACTGTTCCAAGCACTTATGTTCCCACAACTACGGCAGCCTACTATGGCCCACGCTTCGACTACAATCCGATCACGCAAGCTCCACTAGGTCTGCTGCTAGAAGAACAACGCACAAATTCTATTCGCAACAGTTCTATGGTAGGTGCTGTAGCTGGCGCACCAGGTACTAGTCCCACAAACTACGCACGCACTGGTAGTGGTTCACCTGTTAATGGAATTTCCATACACTTCGTCGGAACTGGAACAGAAGATGGCATCCCTTATATAGATGCTCGTGTGTTTGGTACAAACACTGCCGCTGGCACGCAATATGTTGATATCACGTATGATATAGTAAATATTACTGCTGCTCAAAACCAGACTTGGACGCAAAGCGCCTACTATCGCCTAATAAGTGGTAACTTTACTGGGTTTACTTCAGCCACCAACTTACTTTACGGTACTCCTGGATTCAATGACAACGCATCTGTGTCGATAACTAACATAACGAATGCACCACTTATTAGACAGAGAGTAGTCAGTACCCGCACATTTACTGATGCAGGAACAACAGGTGCATCTCCTCGTGCTGGCTTTACAGTTGCGCAAAACGCAACTGTTGATGTAACAGTTCGCATTGGTTTACCACAGCTTGAGCAAGGTGCTTTTGCTACTAGTGCTATTCCAACTGCGACAGCCACGGTCATCCGCGCGGCTGACGTGGCGGTGATGACCGGCACGAACTTCTCAAACTGGTACAACCAGAGCGAGGGGACGATGGTTGCAAGCGTTGACACTGTTACGTCCACAGGTTCCAACGTGATTTCGTTCCAAGACGGCGCCGCTTCTTCCAATAATCGGCATCAAATGACGATCAACACAGCGTTTACGGCAACTGTTGTCGGCGGCGTTGTACAATCGAACATTGGCACAAACGCTAACCTATCCCCAACACTGGCTTATGCCTACAAGACAAATGACTTTGCCGCCTGCGCCAACGGAGCCGCCGTTTCAGTTGATACGTCTGGCACAGTTCCAACGACGCTTGCATATGCAACTCTTGGCAAGTTTGATTTTGGGGCCGCCGCGTCCCTCAACGGCCACATCCGCACATTGACATACTACCAACAGCGTATAGATAATACACAGCTTCCGGGCTTAACAGTATAAGGAAATATAATGATAGATTTTTATTTAAAAGCGGAAAACGAAACCGCAATGAACAAGGTACTACTAGACTCAGGTCTAGTAGTACTCAACTATGAAGATGAATTAGTGCCTGTACAGGGCATCTCACTAGATATAATCGGACCTTTTTCTAGATTTGATGAAAATGAGGTAGAAACTAAGTATCCTGAATGGCATGTAAATCTGAGGTCTTCAATAGAACTCTCAGAAGAACAGGAACAAGCTTTAACAAGCATAAGTGTAACCCCTAGTGAACCTATAAGAGTCTGGGCATGAGTAACCATGTAGCCTTAACTCCCGAAGCTCTAGATATAGCTAATGCTTATCTTACTTATGGTTCTGCCAAAGACACCGCCGAGCAACTACAAATTCCAGAGTATCAAGTAGTTCAGCTACTTGAGCGCAAGGACGTTAAAGACTACATCACAGGAATCTATCTCGATCGAGGCTATCGAAACAAGCATAAGATCGGGGAAGTCCTCGATCGTATGATACAGTCCAAGCTGGAAGAAGCTGAAGAAAGTGGCATCTATACTTCCAAAGATCTTCTAGAACTTCTCAAGTTCGCGCACCAGATGCGCGTCGATGAGATAAAGAATGACCAAACTGGACCAACAGTTAATATTGCTAACTTTGGCCAAGGCAACTATGGACAGTTGATGGAGAGACTGCTTGATAAAGGAGATAAGTGACGCTTTAAGAAGACTCGTAAATTCCCTAGCATTAAGACCCCTTCCAACCCTAGCGGGTGTTCTTATAATTATAATGACGTATATTGGCTATAGAAGCTACGATATGTTGGAACGTTCGATTATAAGTCCAACGGAAGAATCTGAGAGATTCAAGGCTCAGCTTGAAAGCGCTGAACTTGTGAATGAAGCCATAGAAAATCTAGCGATTGATCTAGATGCTCATAGTGTTGTTATACGACAGTTTCATAACGGACGGCATGACCTTACGGGAATTCCGTTCACTGAAGCTACAACTACCTTTTACACTGAAAAAGTTGATGAGATTAAAATAGAAGAACCACTGTCGGCATCTAATAGAAGCCTTCGCAAAATGTGGTCTTCTATTGATAATCCTCAATGTATCATGATAACAAAAGGCATAGATATTTCTACTAGTCGTTATTTTTCTAAATACGAACTTAGCAGAGTAGCAGTATGCCCTCTTGTAAATCCGCTTAAGTATCCAATTGGTACGATTACCGTTGGACTACCAGCCCAGAGCACCGCTAGTGATAAAGAGATCGTTTCACGAACTCACGCTATCTCTAAGAGTGTCGTAGGATACCTGCAAAATGCAGTACCTTTATAATGAACTGGCTTAACATAGAAACAAATGAACGTAAGAATCTAGCCTTATGGATTATGCTTGGAGGTGCTATCATTTTTATACTTTACGCTGCTATCGGACTATGGCTAGTATCTAGCACTGCACTCTACGTATTTTGGCTTGCAGTAATAGCACATGCTCAAGTTTTCACTATCATGACTGGATATATTGCTCAACTAGTAAAGAGACGAGTATCCGTAGGAAAAGAGGGTATGTCCATTACGGATGACCCTACACAGGAAAACCACTAATGATTGACTGGGGAAGAGTGCAAACTAAACTGGGAGTTACAGCCGACGGAGAACCGGGGCCAGTAACCTGGACTGCTGTAATGAAGCATATGGGAGCCACTAAGCACGCTGATGCTCTCGGAAATGCTATGTCACAGTATATAGGATCTATTGCCTCTTCTCCAGTTCGTCTTTCACACTGGCTGGGTCAGATGGCCCACGAGAGTGGAGGCTTTCAGAAACTTGTTGAGAACTTAAACTATACATCTGCTGACACGATCGCTCGTGTATGGCCTAGCCGCTTTACAAAGACTTCAGCCGTTGCTTTTGTTCGTAATCCAGAAGGACTTGCGAACAGTGTATATGGTGACAGAATGGGAAATGTGCAGCCAGGGGATGGATGGAAGTACCGAGGACGTGGACTAGTTCACTTAACTGGTCGTGAGAACTACCAGAGAGCACAAACCGCTACAGGTATAGCACTAGTTTCTAATCCGGAGCTAGCGGCAGATCCCGATATTGCTGTTCGTTTAGCTGTATGGTATTGGAATTCAAAGAATTTAAACTTGTTAGCTGATGTAGATAATGGCACCGCGCTTACAAAGCGTATCAACGGTGGTACTAATGGATTGGCTGACAGAACGGAACGCACGAAGCGTGCAAAGGCATTATTAACATGATTATAAGTAGAGCAGACATACCAACAGACGTAATAGTTCAGTATCCGGGCGCATTTATGCGAGTACCGATTGCGAACTACTTGAAGGAGTTAGAGATCAACCCACTACCTTCGCAGATTGCACTAGTAAATGGAATTAATAACCCGAAGTATCGTTTTGGGTGTGCTGCTCTATCTCGCCGTCAAGGTAAAACTTACATTGCGAATATCATTGGACAGGTTGTATCTTTGGTACCTGGTTCGAATGTTCTGGTTATGGCACCGAACTACAACCTGTCCAGTATTTCATTTGATCTACAGCGAGGTCTTATCAAGCACTTCGGTATCGAAGTTCTAAAAGACAATGCGAAGGATCGTGTGATTGAGCTAGTAAACGGTTCGACTATTCGTATCGGTTCGGTAAATCAGGTAGACAGCTGCGTAGGTCGTTCCTACGACCTTATCATATTTGACGAAGCCGCGCTTACAGATGGAGAAGAGGCCTTTAACGTCTCTCTTCGTCCAACCCTAGATAAACCAAACTCAAAGGCTATCTTTATTTCGACCCCTCGTGGTAAGAAGAACTGGTTCTCCAAGTTCTTCGATCGTGGATTTAGCGACGAGTTTCCTCAGTGGTTTTCTGTAAAGTCAACCTGGAAGGATAATCCTAGAATGACTGCCGAGGACGTTGACGAAGCCCGTCGCTCCATGAGCGAAGCCGAATTCCGTCAGGAATATGAAGCCGACTTCTCAACCTTCGTAGGTAAGATTTGGGATCTCAAAGAGACTCAGATTCGCGATCTGTCGGATCTCGACACGTCTAAGATGGATAAAATCTCAGGACTAGACGTTGGTTTCAGAGATCCCACAGCGCAGGTCGTTGTAGCTTTCTGCCCCGCTAACGAAACCTTCTACATCGTAGATGAGTATCAGGACAATGAAAAAACTACCGCTGGTCATGCCGTCGAAATCGAAAGACTCATTGACGAGTGGAAAGTAGACTTCACGTATATCGACTCCGCGAACCAGCAGATGAAATTTGACTTTGCGCAGCAATACGGTATCAGCATGAATAACGCCAAGAAGGACGTGCTAGCGGGTATCAGTTATATTTCAGCCCTCTGTGATAATGACAAAATTGTAGTATCGGATACTTGTAAACATGTTCTCTACTCTTTTGACCAGTATCAGTGGGACAACCGTGAAGGTCTAACTAAAGAAAAGCCCGTTCACAATGAGGCGTGTCACATGGCCGACGCCATCAGATACGCTATCTATTCATATAAGATTAGCGCGGGTGGATTTTAATTTGACTAGAATTTTTCAGTTGGAGTGGGTTTTAAGGGAACCACGCTATTTTGGACCTTGACTTTTTTGCCCCAACCAACTATAATTACATGAAATAGGAGTGAGAAATATGGCAAAACATTCAGCGGATATGAAACGGATTCCTATCAAGCATGTTCGCGATAAAGCTAAAGCCCGTTATAACAAGGGAACTTCCTGTGAGATTTGCGGAGTAACAGAACAGCTAGACTTTCACCATTACTACACACTAACGCCACTCTTTGAGAAATGGTGTAGGATCAAAAAAGTCAGTGTAGCGACGGACGAGGAAGTCTTAGCAATTCGAGACCAATTCATCGCAGAGCACGAAAAAGAGCTCTATCAAGATACGGTAACTCTCTGTCATAGTCATCATATGAAGCTTCACTCGGTTTACGGAAAAGACCCTGCTCTAGCTACTGCTGAAAAGCAAAAAAACTGGGTTAGGATTCAAAAGGAGAAGCTAGATGAAGCTAGGAAGCTGGCTACTTGAAAAATTAAATCCGGCCCAGCGTTATATCGCTATGGAGCAGCCAGAAGCCTCCAGTAGGGAACCGGAAAGATCGTACGTTTTATTCTACGAAAGTCTCGAAATAGTAAACAGAGCCGTTAACATGATTGTTGATGATGCCGCAGAGATTAACTATTCGATTGGAACCGAAAAAGTAGGTTTTCCAATGAGACCTGGAATTAAAAGAAAGACTCTAGATACACTACTCAACTACCAGCCAAATCCATATCAGGACATTCATTCTTTTAGAAGAAATCTACTTATGGATTTAATGCTAGATGGAAATATGTTTATCTATTTTGATGGTGCGCATCTGTACCATCTACCTTCTACAAAGATGACTATCTATGCAGATGAGAGTACTTATATAGAAAGGTATGAATTTGACGGACGAATTGACTATTCTCCAAATGAGATTATTCATATTAAAGACAACAACTCTCAGTCAATCTACAGAGGCATTTCAAGATTAAGACCTGCTGTTAGAACGATGAAGTTGATGAAATCAATGAGAGACTTCCAAGACAATTTCTTTAATAACGGAGCTATCCCAGGATTAGTAATTAAGTCTCCAGATACACTATCCCCGCGTATCAAGGATAGAATGAAAGAGGACTGGAAACAACAGTACAGACCTCAATCTGGGGGAAGAAACCCTATGATTCTAGATGGCGGTATGGAAATCGATTCCATCTCAAACGTCAGTTTTAAAGAGTTAGACTTCGGACCATCTATTGATTCCAACGAGAAGATAGTCTTAAAAGCATTGGGTGTTCCTCCAGTTCTTGTAGACAGTGGTAACAATGCGAATATTCGTCCTAATCACCGCCTGTATTACTTAGAAACTATTATTCCTGTTATTAAGAAACTAAATTCTGCTTATCAAGCATTTTTTGGGTTCGAGATTTATGAGGATGTGGCAGGTATACCAGCGTTACAACCAGAATTAAGAGACGAAGCCGCATATTATTCGACTCTAGTTAACGGAGGAATTATTACTCCTGATGAAGCTAGACTTGGAATGGGTAAAGACCCACTTCCAGATGGAGCGGGTGCTCAAATACGAGTTCCAGCAAACATTGCCGGAAGTGCGGCCAATCCGAGCCAGGGGGGAAGACCCCCACAGGAGTCAGAACAATGACAAGAAATGGTATGATAGAGCAAGTAAAAAAATACTTTGCTGAAAAGGGGGGTCCAATGACCCTCCAAGAATATAAATATGCGACAGATGCACCAATTAAGCTCAATGTTTTAAAGGCCAAGATTGGTTCATGGGGTCGTATTCTAAAAATGGCAGGAGCAGAATTTACAGTATCTGTTACTGTAGAACCAGCAGTAGAACCCGTAGTCGAACCAGCAGTTGAACTAGCAGTTGAACCAAAATCAACTAAAGCTCCACTTAAAACAAAAGGAGCTTAATAATGGCCAGAGTAGCTGGAGAAGAAATCGATCTAACTCCTACTGATGGCATGGCTAAAGAAGCACAGAAGGCGTTAGACTGGAGAAAAGACGGTTTCGATGGTGGAACCCCTGTAGGACTCGCAAGAGCCAGACAGCTTGTTAATAAACAAGAACTTTCTCCTAGCACCGTTCGTAGAATGCACAGCTTTTTTAGTCGTCATGAGGTAGATAAGCAGGGCGAAGGATTTAGTCCTGGTGAACCTGGTTTTCCATCTAATGGCAGAGTAGCTTGGGCACTCTGGGGTGGAGATCCTGGCCAGACATGGGCTAGGGCGAAATCCGAAACTCTTGATCGTCTAGAAGGTAAATCCTTTGATTATACAAAGGAATATTCAGACGAATATGGATCTTCTTGCCCAGTAGTTACTCACGATGATGGGCTAAACATAGAGCATCATTTAATGGCTATTAGAGAGGCTAACTTAGGTCCCGCAGACCCAACTGCACCAGAAAATGATTACTGGGCAGCTAGAGCCAAAGAATGGGGCACATCCGATTCTGAAGCTCGTGCTCGTCAGTGTCAGAACTGCGAATATTATAAAAATACTCCTAAAATTTTAAATTGCTTGACCGCTTCTAGTTTTAAAGCATCAGATTTACCAGTAGAGCCTGCTTGGGCTAATGTAGATCCTGTTGTAGGATACTGTGTAAAGTTTGACATTACTTGTTCCGCTCGTAGAACTTGTTCGGAGTGGGATAAACAGGAATTCATGTCAGATGAAGAAGATGATTCTGAAGAAGCCAATTTTATAAAAGCAGCTTCTAGTAGTTTAAAAACAGGAGATTTTGTTAAATGGAACTCTTCTGGTGGGATTGCTAAAGGTAGAATCGAACATGTAATGAGAGATGGAGTACTAGGTGTACCAGATAGTTCATTTTCAATTGAGGCCACTAAAGAAGATCCAGCGGCACTAATTCGTATTTATAAGGATGGAGCTGAAACGGAGACTTTAGTAGGACATAAGTTTTCTACTCTAACAAAGATAACTCAAGAAGAAGCTCTTAAGAGTTTTGGGGGAACAGCTATGAAAAAGATATTTAAAATAGACTCTTCCATCAAGGCGATTGAAGAGGTTGGAAACGAACTAAGAATCGCTGGTTATGCCAGTACAGATTCACTAGATCGCCAATCGGATAGAATCCTACCAACAGCATGGACTAGAGGTGGGCTAAGAAATTACGAGATAAATCCAATCTTACTATTTAATCATGACTATAATAGACCAATTGGTAAAGTTATAGAAATGTCTACAGATAAGAGAGGATTAAGAATCAAGGGAGTAATCAGCAAGAGCGCTGGTGAAATCTATGATTTAGTAAAAGAGGGTATCCTATCAACATTCTCAGTCGGCTTTTTAGTTAAAGATGCAGATTATGATAAGTCAGCCGATGGATTGATTGTGAAGGATGCCGAGCTTTTAGAGGTATCGGTAGTTTCCGTACCAGCTAATCAGGACGCCACATTCTCATTGGCAAAGTCATTCGATAGTCACGAAGACTATCAGAATTTTAAGAAACAGTTTATTAACAATGACGGTAACGTCATCGAGCACGCGCGAGAAGCGTCAAGGAAATTTAAAATGGAAAAAGAAACACAGGATCTAATTAACAAGGCCGTTACAGAGGCCCTTGCTGCTTCGCAAAAAGCAACAGATGAGAAAGCTGCTAAGGTTCTAGCTGAAAAAGCTGCAGAAGAAGCAATGACAAAGCAAGTTGCTGAGGTAGCTGCTAAGGTAATCTCTCATTCAGAAGAAAGAATTTTCGCAGAACTAGAAAAGCGCTTCCAAGATAAGGAAGTAAACCTAGAAAAGGCTGTAGAAGGTCTACGTAGTGAACTAGCTGATAAGAGCGAAGAACTAAAGGCTATTAGCCAGTCAAAGCGTGTGTTTGCTGATCGTGGCGATACAACAGACTGGAAGAAGACTTTTGGAAAGGAAATTGACGATGCTTTCCTACTAGGACGTGTGACAGGTAAGGGATATGACACAAAGTTTGCTAAAGATCTTCTAGAAAAGGCCAATGCTCACTCTTCAGTTCAGGTTCCTTCAACTGACCACTTCGAGCGCGAAGTTTCTACAAATATCGAACGCGACATTCAGAACGAGCTTATCCTTGCTCCAATGTTCCGTGAAATTGCTATGACCAGCGCCAGCATGATCATTCCAATCATGCCAGACGTAGGTTATGCTGAAATCACAGCATCTGCTGGCAGCACTAACGCAACAGCTGCAAATGGTACACTAGATGTACGCGCTGGTACGGATCGTGCAGGTGTTACTCTATCAGAAATCACACTAAGAACCTTCAAGATGGTAGCCAAGAGCTATCTAGGTAACGAAACTGAAGAAGATGCAATTATTCCAATTCTTCCTCTTCTACGTGAAGCAATGATTCGTGCACATGCTCGTGGTGTAGAAAACCTATTCCTACTTGGTAATCTTAACGTTACCGGATCGGCTTATACATCCAATGCCTCTGACGGCCTACTAAAGCTAGTAGATACTGCCGGATCTACACGCTTTAACACTCTCTCAGGAGTCTTTTCAGCTAATAAACTACTAGCAGACGATCTTCTAGCTGCTCGTAAGAAGATGGGTAAGTATGGTCTACGTGCTAACGATGTAGTTTACGTTGTATCTCAGCGTGGGTATTATGAACTACTAGAAGATCCAGACTTCCAAGACTTCAACTCAGTTAACCAGATTGCTACAAAGCTAACTGGTGAAGTAGGTCAGATTTACGGATCATCAGTAATGGTTTGTGATGAGTTCCCAACTCCAGCTGTCGGTGCATGGAATGCCCTAGCACTTAACAAGCGTAACTTCGTAGTTCCACGTCTACGTGGTGTTACTGTAGAAAGCGACTACCTAGTAGAAAATCAGCATAGAGTACTAGTAACTACTCAGCGTCTAGGTTTCAAGGAAATCATCGAAGGCGCCGCATCAGTAGTTGGTATTAAGTACGCCGCTGCGTAATAATTAAATTAGCTGGGAAGGGGGTTGCTGCTACCAGCAGCCCCCTTTTCACTTGGAGCAGATTAAATGGCAGCTTTAATTACATTACAAGATTATAAGCTTTACAAGAAGCTGACCAAGACCGATAATGACACAGACCTAGGTTTTATTATAACTTCAGTCAGCAATTTAATTAAGACTTACTGCGGACATTCTTTTATAGATTACTATACTACTCCAAAGGTAGAGATCTTCAATATAAAGCAGTCTCAGCACGCTATTCTACTCAACGAGTGGCCTGTAAAAACAGTTACACAGGTTGAGACTAGAGCCGATTATCAGACAGCCTATACAGTTGTACCTAGCACTGACTATTTTGTGGATTCGAGTATTGACACTCTTTTTAACCACACGGGTTATTGGGATGAGGGCTTTGGTGCCGTAAAGGTTACATATACCGCCGGTTACGCAGCTACTCCTGAAGATGTTGAGATTGCGGCACTTGACTTAGTTCATCACTATTTTAAAGAGGAGTACAAAGAGCGCAAGACGCTTGGTTCTGCTACTCTTGATAATGGCTATAGCAAGTTTGGAATTTCTAAATGGCCTCCTCACATAGCCAGAGTACTGGATATGTATAGAAATGGCTAAGAAAGATCTAGATTTACTGCTTAATGATTTTGCCTCTGGTATACTTAGAGAAGGACTTGGATCAAAAGAAAAAATAACTGAAGCTAGAGCCTCTATAAATAGTACTCCGCATATTTATGAAATAAATTATGAAGAACTAGTAAAAGAAGTTATTGACCAAGTAGCTGGATTAAATGCTAAAAAATCAGCTACTAGAATAACTATTGATCCATATAGAGAAAAGATAATAAGGGATGCCTGTAAAAAATACTTTGATAAAGTAAAATTAGAGATGTTGAAAACTAGAAGCGGTTTTAAAACAACAGTTTTAAATAATAGTGGTGATTACTTTTCTATAAGGATAGAGGGAAACAAAACTAATTCTGTATTTAGTACATTTATAGATAAAGCTAGATATTCTGCTTTATCTGAACTAAGAAATACTCTAAGTACTGATTTGCTAATAGAAGATGACGAGGGCATCAATACCCGTATTCAAGGCTATATGAAAAATGGTCAAAGAATAGGAGGCCTACTAGATATAGGACATGTTGAAGGCTATAGTATTGCAGAAAAACGTGTTCAAAACTTATTAGAAAAATTAGAAGCTAAGGTAAAAGCTACTAGCAAAAGACAGACTAAAACTCAATCTCCACTTTTACGCATACTTGCTGAAGTAAAAACAAATCCTAGAGTAGATAAAGTTAAAACTATATCTTTTAAAGCTGATGTTGTAGTAAGAGAACAGGGCGTAGACTCTAATAGAAATGTTCAGAGTGCTAAAGAATTTGCTCTAATAAATTCTGTAAAGAAACAAATAAAGGCTCTAGTAGATAGTGAGGATTGGACTAACTTCTCAACTTCTCCTTCTGCAATAGAAATAACTAGACAAAGTATTTTAAATGCAGCTAAAAAATCAGGTGGAAAAGTAAAAGTATCGCAAAGTAATATTAAAAACAGTAATTATAAAACCAAGAAAGAAATAACTGAAACCTCTACAAATACAGTAGAAAAAGATACCGGTATTAGTCTCAGAGGCGGTAAAGTAGCTAGAGCGCCTACTCAGCAGTCACCTCGTAAGCAAAACTGGTCTAGTTTTATACCTATAATCAATAGTAAACTAACAGATACTGTTACCAAAAATATGAAAAGCCCTAGATTAAATTTTAGAACTGGTCGTTTAGCGCAGTCAGCTAAAGTAGTAAATGTTGAACAAACACGGGAAGGGTTTCCATCATTCGTATTCGATTATGAAAGAGATCCCTATGACGTTTTTGATCGTACACTAGGTCGCAAGCCTTGGAATACTCCACAGCGAGATCCAAGAGCACTAGTTGACCAATCCGTAAGAGAGATAGTTCGTGAAATGGCTATCGGAAGATTTTTCACAAGGAGAGCATAATGCCAAATCCAGTAAACAGAACTAGGCGTAGTTCTATAGTAGAGGCTCTCGTAGTTAAGCTAAAAACTATTAGCTTAGCTAATGGATACGCAACAGATTTAGGACAGCAAGCATATCCTCGTATGAAGTTCTGGGATGAGATCTCAGAGTTTCCCTGCGTATGTGTAGTAGCTGGCCCAGAAACGATCGTTCACCAAGGTGGTGGCTTCAAGGATAGATACCTTGATCTAACACTCAGAGCCTACGTAAACGAGGAAGAGTCCGTGGAGGCACTAGAAAAGCTCCTTGAAGATATCGAGATCATTTTAGATAATAATGGCAGGTTGGCATACCTCGATTCTAAAGGTGCATCTGGTGCTACACGCGACATAATCATAACATTCATAGATACAGATCAGGGAGCTCTTTCACCACTTGGTGTAGGAGAAATGACCCTACAAGTCAAGTACTAAGGTACTTAGGAGATAATAAATGGCCGTAGGTGATACAAACCTATTTTTCAATAGAGATACTAAAGTATACGCAGTACAGTACACAGGCAACCAGGCTGCAAACGTTTGGGAACTCCCAGTTCTAAATGGATACTCTTTCAGTCAAACAACAAATTCTAGCCAAGTTACCGTAAACGAGATGGCTAGTGCCACCGGAAATAGCCGTCGTGGTCAGGCTTCCTTCAATGATTCCCTAGCACCTGCTGAGTGGAGCTTTGATATGTATGCTCGCCCAACTCTTTCTACAACTGTTCGTGCACCAGAAGAGCTATTATGGCACTCGATGTTTGCAGAAACAGTTCTATATCCAGCAGCTGGTCTAGCAGCTGGTATTGCTATTACATCAGCAACTATTGCAACCGCTGGAGGAATTAATACTCTAACAGCTACTTTCACCACTGCAGCCCCAACAGGCGGAACCTACTTTAAAGTTGGAGATACCATTACTACAAGTGGTCTATCCGCCGCAGTAGGAACTACTGGAGCAAGTGGTACTTTCGTAGTAACAGCAACTACTGCTTCTACAGTTAGCTATATAGTACCCGCTGGAGTGTCTGGTGTCGTTACAGCTACAAGTGCTAAGGCAGTATCAGCATCTTATATATCTTCAGTAAATGAACTAGACTTTACTACTGCTTCCTCAAATAAAACAAGACTTGCTACATTTGATCTATACTTCGTACTAGGTGCTGCAAAATTTGGTGGAACTGCACATACATACACAGATGATGAGGTTACTACAATATACAAAGTTGAAAACTGCTGTGTAAATGAAGCAACTATAAACTTTGACATTGATGGAATTACAACCATCTCGTTCTCTGGTATGGGAACAAGAATCTCGGAGAAAGCCACATTTACGTTTACTGGTACAGCCAGTAACCCAGGTGAACCAGCAAGTACAGTATACACACTAAATAGTGCTGGCGTAACTTCTACTACTAATATGATTCGCAATAGAATTACAGCTCTAGATATTGTTGGTACAAACGCAGGTATTAACGGTGGCGCTGCAAAGACCTACGGAATCACTCTAACTGGAGGTAGCATTACTATTAGTAATAATATGACATATCTAACTCCAGAAGCACTTGGTGTAGTTAACGTACCTCTAGGTCACGTAACTGGAACTCGTTCTGTTAGCGGCAATTTCACTTGCTATGCAGATGAGATTACAAATGGAAGCATTGATCTCTATAGCGATCTTATCACTAATACTTCACTTATTACAAACAAGTTTGCTCTTGATTTTGCAATCGGTGGTCGTAGAGACACAGGAACTCCAACAGTTCAGGTCAATATTGGACAAGCTCACTTAGAGATTCCAAACATTAACATTGATGATCTTATTGGATTTGAAGTTAACTTCACTGCTCTACCAAGTACAATTAGTGGAACAAATGAACTAACTAGAATTCGTTACATTGATAACTAAGTAGACTAAAATTTGTTATGTAGCATAACAAAAAATAGTTCTTGACTTTCAAGACAAATAAATTTATAATTGGAGAAATTAGGGGGGCAAAGCTATTTTTGCCTCCCTTTTTTCTTGGAGGTAGTATGTACAACTTTAAAAAAGAAGGTCGATTATACTTTTACATAGATAGTATTCTATACCCTATAGATGTATATCCTGATCTTAGCTTTTCTCAAACATTTAATGAACAGAGTTACAATAAGAAAACTTTACATAATCAGTTAGCTCTCAATCAGGGAGCTACTATTGTAGAAGCAAATCCGGCTAATTTTAGCTTTACGATTCCTATTAAATATGCGACTGAACTAGCGCCGCTTAGTGGCCTATTTGGGCCGGACTATATAACAGGTACTATTGCTCCAATTGATATTTATGTAGATTTCTCAAATAAAATATACAAACTGGCTACCTCAGTCATTGAGAATATTACTTTCAATATAGAATCAAGAGCCGTCTTTACAGCTTCTGTTTCTGGCACCGCTTCGATTCTATCAGAAGTTGCTAGTCTTCCAGCTACTCCAGAAGTATCTAATACTGATCCCTACACAATTATTAGGGGAGTAGAAGTTACAGTAGATGGAATCGTACTACCTTCTATTGCAGCAGTTAATCTTGAAGTTAATAATTCTATAGAATGGACTAAGAATTCTACGCTACATAAAAGCGTAGTCTCGCAAATAGCGTATAAAGAAAGTTATTCCCTAACTGAAAGAAGAGTTTCAGGATCAGTCACTGAGTTTATCCTAGAGAATTCTATAAGTAGTCCAGACTTCGATGCGTCTGTTCCGATAGTTATTAAACTATACACAGATTCTAATCAAAATCCGCCGTTCCTTACATTTAATTTAGCAGAAGCAGTCTATACCAGACGACTAAATGTAGAGGAATTACTAACCCGAGTCTACGATTTTAGACTCACTGATAATACAGTAACAATTATACCAATAATAAGGAGTTAACATGAATTTAAGTCAACTAATGATTAATACAAAGAGTGCCTGGGTAGAATATCCAGTTTATAGTGGCTTCGAAGTCGAAGTCGTAAACTTGTCTCGTCCCGAACTCACTGCTTTACGTAAGCGTTGTATTACTACTAAGTTTGATAAGAAGACCCGCCAGCCAGTAGAAGAACTAAATGAGGACAAGTTCATTTCCGAGTTCACAAAAGCTACTATCAAGAACTGGAAGGGTTTTAAGCTAAAGTATCTAGAAGACTTTATGCTAGTCGATTTATCTGAGGTAGATGCTGAAGCTGATCTACCTTATTCACTAGAGAACGCAGAACTCTTAATCAAGAACTCGACCGAGTTCGATACATGGGTTAATGATGTTGTGTTTGATCTCGCCAACTTTCGATCAGGAGCAGAAAGAGCTCCTGTGGCGAAGACTGGAAAAGTGGCAGAATAATTTCGATGTTGGGATGACCAAGGATAGGTACCTGACTCTCTGTGAACAGACGGGTCGGGAACCTTCCGAGGAAACATGCCCTCCAGATTTTGAAGACTTTCCTTTACCAGTACAACAGGCTATTGAAGTGTTTAATAGGTTGGGTGACAGAGTAATAGCCGACATAGGTTACTTAGGAAAGGATTTCGTTAGTTTACCAATACATATGGAAGTCGTTGGTGTAGAAGATAAAGAGACCTTTATGGATACACTTATGAGACTAGATGCTTCCATGATTAAAAGGTCCTCAGACCAAATGCAGAAAGCTAGAGACAAGATTAAGAGAAAATAAGCGCGGGCGACCGCTAGAGAACTATTATGGCAAGTAACAGCGTCGAGTTTCGTGTTGTAGTTAATGCTGACGGTCTAGTTACGGGCTTGAAGCAAGTAACTGCCTTCGGCAATGAAACACAGAAAGCAGGCAAGAAGGCTCGGGAAGCTGGAGATGCCGCAGACCATCTAAACTATAGAATGAACCAGGGAGTAACTGGTGCATCCAGTGCTGCACGCAGTTTTTCTAAACTTAATCAAACTATTGGGCAGGGGAATGGCGGGCTAGTCGGGGCATATGCTACTCTAGCTGCTAACGCTTTCGCCGTTAGTGCTTCTTTTAATGCTTTGAGGGAAGCAGCCCAAGTTGAACAACTTATGCAAGGTCTTGAAATACAGGGCGCTAAGACCGGTAGAACTCTTACTACTGTTGCTAAGAACATTCAAGAAATTACAGATGGCAGTATTAGTGCCTCCGAAGCTATGAGAGCAGCCGCTCAGGGCAGTACATCAGGAATTTCCGGAAAAGATCTAGAAGACCTAACAAAGGTAGCAACTAATGCTAGTAAAGTCTTAGGTAGAAATGTTCCAGACTCTCTAGATCGTATTATCAAGGGTGTTACTAAACTAGAGCCGGAACTTCTAGACGAGCTTGGTTTAATGACCAAACTTACCGAGGCTTCGGAAGCCTATGCTAGACAGCAAGGTAAGTCTGCTGCTTCTTTAACTAATTTTGAAAAGAGAGCTGCATTTACTCAAGCTATTTTAACAGAAGGTACTCAAAAATACGCTGGAGTCGAGAACGCTGTAGATACTAATCAATTTGATAGATTAGCGGCCTCATTCCAGAATTTAGTACAATCTGTACTAGGATTTGTTGCTACTAGTGATACTCTCAGGTTTATACTAGATAATTTAAATAATGGATTTGCCGGATTAATTGCTGTATCAGCTTTGTTTGTAAGCTCGATTAAAGGTCAACTACTTGGCTCTATTGTAAACTTATCCAAGGTAGCAGAAGCAGCAGCTAAAGCAAGTAACGATAAGGCCAAGGATTTAAGTAAAAGTGCAGAATTAGCGCTAAAATCTAGTAAGGACCTTAAGGAATCAGCTAAAAATAATTTAGAAGCTGCTACATCTTTATCTACAAGGCTTCCAGGTATTGCTAAAGAAAACCTACCTAAAATTATTGATAGCAGTGCAACAGAGGAAGAAGTTAATAAAACTATTAAATCCTTAGAAGCTTCGAGTAAAAGATACTCAAAGACTCTGAAAGACTTAGATACTGATTTTTCTGACTCTGCAAAAGCAGCAAAAACTAGAGCTAGGGATTTTATTGCAGCTAATACTCTAATTATAGAAAGTATTAATCAAACTGAAGCTGCTAGACAGAAAGTGCAGCAAAGTGAGAAAGAAAATGCTAAGTTAGCAAGAGAAGCTAATTTAGCTGAATTAAAAGCCTCCAAAGAAACTGCTATAGCTGGATCTATTGATGCTGCTAGTAAAGGGAAAGTTAAGGATGCCTTCGTAAAAAATATAGAAGCTAGTAAAGCTTATAAAGCTGAGCTAGGGGCTATGAGAGCCGCCCAAGTAGCCAGCGCAGAAGCGGCTGGACTAGCGGCACCTAGATTTTTAGCTGTTAAAGCCGCGCTAGATGGTGTGCGAGTAGCCGCTCTATTTACGACAACGGCCCTCAAGGGTATGGCTATAGCTCTAGTAGCCGCACTCAACTGGATAGGTATTATAGCTGCTGCTATTTCTGTCTTACAATACGTTTATGATAAGTTCTTCGTAACTGATGCAGATAGAGCTAAAACTAAGGCTTACGAAGATTTTGGTAGAGTAGTGGATTCAACTAAAGGTAAACTAGAAGAGTATGCTAGAGTAGTAGCTAGTGACCAGCAAGTCGGGGATAGGGTAATTCAGGCAAATATAATAAAAGCCAATACTCTTGTAGAACTCGCCGATGCCTATATTAAAGCCGGTGAAGCTGCGAATCTAGCAGCTAAAAATGAGCTAGAATACTCGAATATTTCCAGAGGCCTATCGAATGGTAAAAGAATCTCTGATATGTCCATTGAAGAAAAGCTCGCTCTAGAACAAAGACAAAAGAGATTAAGACTACAAAAGACTTTAGCAGAAGAAGCAGGTGTACCTATACAGTCTCAGGCGGCTAATTTTGTCTCTGGATTGAGTGGGGCTAAAAGTACATTTGGGTTTATACCTATGATGCAAGACTTTAGTGATGAAGCTTTGCAAATGGCTCAGTCTTTAAATATTCTAAACGAGCAAAGTCCTAAGTTATACAAAGATTTCGTAAATAATACAAAAGCGGGAGAATCTTTTGTTGTAACTAATACTAGACTTACGGAAGTAATGAAACTAGTAACTAGGGATATGAATCCTGTAGGTAAGGCGTTTGAAAATCTACAGTCACAGCTTAAAGCTACTGATCAAGTTCAGACTGATTTTTCTAGATCAATAAGAGCTAGCACTCAATATGATGAGCCACTAAAAAGCATAGAACAACTTAATACCGCTTTCAATCAGGTAATATACACATTAGAAAAGAGTCCAGAAAAAGCTAAAGCTGTAGAGCAATTCCAAGAAGCACTAACAGCCATTGGTCCCAGCGTACTAAACATTATGAGTGTGGATACTCAGAGAATAAAGGCATCTTTTGATCAAGTCTCTGATAGTATATCTGCTCTAAAAGCCAAAAGGAAAGAATTAGAAGAAGCCCCCGGAAATAATAGAGGCCAGATAGCTATAGTTGACTCTCAGATAGTTGAACAAGTAGGTATACAGGTAGAGCTAAGAAAAAAGCTAGCAAGCTCTATACCGAATGAACTAAAGGCCTATTCAGACATATTAAGAGATAATCAACTAATAACTATATCATCACAGGCCCAAGTAACTCTAGCTCAAGCCAGGCTTTCTGCGCTACAAAGACAAGGTATAGTAACTGGCGAAGATGTAAAAAAGCAGATTGCTCTACAGAACTCTATTGTAGCTGCTCAGGTTAAACAAGAAAAAGCCAATCTAGCTTTAATAGAGGCCGAGGGTAGAAAATTAGAGGCTAGAGAGCTTCAGATTAAACAAGAAGAAAGACTTCTTGATTTAATGAAAAGTCAGACTATACAACAAGAAAGACAAGGTTTATTAGCTAAAGTAACTCAGGCTAAGTCTGGTACAGCTGAAAAAGTATCTGCAATTTCTGATCTTGCAGCTTTTGACGCTATGGTACGTAGTGGAGCTACACCAGAAGAGCTAAGAAAACAAAAAGAACTAGAAAAAGCTGAACTTCGTAGACAGAGGGAAGTAAATGCGGCGCAAACAGCCGCTCAAAGAGCTAAAGTACAGGCGGCGGGCCTTGGTGCTACTACTAAAGCGGAAGAGAGAGCTGCAGTAAGTCTTCAAAAGTTAAATAATTTAAAGACCACAACTCAGCTACAGAATGAGTCAAAGAATCTAGCTTTAGAAACTCAAGATATAGAAGCTAGAATTGCTGATTCTAAAGTAGGAGGACTAAATACTCTCAAGCTTGAATTAGATGCTATTAAGCGCAACAATGAAGAAAAGTTAAAACAGTTAAAAGTAGATCAACAGTTTAGAGTTAGAGAAATAGAGATTAATCTTGAAAAAGCTAGATCACTAAATAATACTAGCCAGGTTAAATTTTATACTGATTTATTAAATGCTACTAAAGAACGTAATACCGCGGAAACTAAAAATACCGAAGCCAAAAATCAGCAAGCTATTTTAGATAAGATAGGTTTAAATACTGAAGAAGAGCGTTTAAACTTATTAAGAGAGTCCCTTTCTATTCAAGAACGTATACAGAGTGTCATAGTTGATAATATTAGGTCGCAAGCAGACTTAGCCAATATAACTAGACGATTAGAGTTACGTAGACTGGGTGTTTCTGATGAAACCATATCACGTGGTGAAGAAATAGCCAATGCTGAAACAGCCCTTAAAATTGCACAGCAAGAAAAGGATATGAAAGTAGCTTTAATTAAGTTAGAATTTGCACTACTTGAAGCCAAGCGACAGCAATCTCTGACCGAGTTAAAAAATAGACTTGAAGGCATAGATGACGAGCGCAAAAGATCTGGAGATCCGTTAGCACTATCTGGTCAGCGGTCAACTATTCTAGCTTCTATCGAAAATCTTGGAGGTACCCTAGTAAACGGTGAGCTTAAGTTTGGAGAAAGCATTGTAAAATATGCTGGAGACGCAGCAGCAGTAATTGAAAATGGTGTAAAAATAGCCGCAAAGAACCTAGAGAATGTTAAATTTAAAAGACGTGCTTCTGGCCCAGGAGATATAATGGGTGAAACACGTGGTATTACAGAAAATATTCTTAAAGAGTTTGGGAAAGAATCTACGGAAGCCCTACCTATTGCTGGAAAACTAGCTCTAACAGCTGATATAGTCTCCGCAAATATGTCTCGTATTAGAGATAGCCTAATGGAGTTAGGTCCCGAGGGTGCTATAGTAGTTGCGATAGGCGATGGTATAGCTAACTTATCGGGAGCTTTCTCAGAACTAGGTAAAGCTACCAATAACAAAGAAATGCTTGCCGCTGGATTAAATGCTGCTTCCGCAGTATTATCTACAATTTCAAGTATAACTAAAGCTTCTTCAGATGCTAGAATTGCTTCTATTGATAGAGAAATAGCAGCTGAGCAAAAGCGTGATGGAAAATCTGCTGAGAGTATATCTAAACTTCAGGCTCTAGAGAAAAAGAAGGATGATATTGCAAGAAAGTCCTTCAATACTCAAAAGAAGTTGATGCTGGCACAAGCTGTTATGTCAACAGCAGCAGCTATTGCTAGCGTACTTGCTTCTCCAATGCTAGATCCAGTGTCTAAAACCATATTTGCGGGTATAATTGGAGCTATGGGTGCTGCTCAGATTGCTGTTATTGCTGGTACTCAATACAATAGTGGAGCTAAGTCCACTGCAGCAGCAACACCCTCAACCCTCTCAATAGGCAAACGTAGCGATACGGTCGATCTAGCAAGAGGACCAAGTGCTAATGCTGGTGGAGAAGTTGGATTCCTAAGAGGCTCACAAGGTATGGGCACAAATGCCTCAAACTTCCGCACTATCGGCTCAGCCTACGGTGGGGAACTAATGAGAGGCTATGGTAACAGAGGCTTCGTAGTTGGAGAAAAGGGACCTGAAGTAATCACTCCTGAAACTCCAATCAACGTAACTCCAGCCAATGATGTAATGGGATCCGCTCCTGTTAATGCCACTATCAACATCCAAGCCCTAGATGCTTCTGGCGTAGAGAATATTCTAGTGTCTCAGAAGGGAAACATCATTAAGATGCTTAGACAAGCTGCTAATGCCTCTGGGCAAGGCTTCCTTGAAGATGTTAACGTGAATGTTTATACACGTCCTAATGTAAACAGATTGTAAAAGAAGTGCTGCCGGCTAACTGCCGGCAGCATACTTTATTACCGGAGGAATAAATGGTAAATAGGTGGACAAAAGAAGAAGAAAATTTTTTAATCGAAACCTACCCTTCGGTAGGTACTAAATGTTCTGTGGACTTAGGGAGAACTGTAGCATCAGTAGCTAAAAAAGCTTCTGCATTAGGTCTTAAAATAGAAAACAAAACCTGGGGTACAGAAGAGGAACACTTTTTAATACAAAATTATTATAATTTAGGATCAGTAGAGTGTGCTAAACAATTGGGAATTTCGGAGGGGGCTGTTAGACTAAAAGCTAATAGACTAAACTTAAAATCTTCGTTTTCTAAAACTAAGACACACGCCCAATACATAAAGGATTTAGTAAATAAACAGATTCTTTATACCCCAGAACAAGAATACATATCTAGCCATAGTAAGATATTACATAAATGTACTAAAGGACACACTTTTATGGCTACACCAGATAAAATTTTACAAGGTAGGGGTTGTCCCCAATGTACTAAGTACGGTTTTAATACTAAAATACCCTCTATTTTATATTATATAAAAATTACTAAAGGTTGCAACATATACTATAAGATAGGAGTAACAAATAAATCAGTAAAATCTAGATTTGATGCAGAGCCTTCTTCTACAAAAATAACGTCTATTTTAGAAATACAGTTTCAGACAGGGGCTGAAGCTAAAGAAAAAGAGCAAGAAATTCTAAAAAACTATAGTAATTACAGAGTAACTATACCAGGTTTTTTAGTTTCTAATGGCAATACTGAACTTTTTAGTATTGATATTTTAGGAGTAGATAATAATGCCCATATTTAATAGCTTTTCAGATATTTTACCCGATCCAAATAATAGGATCGATACCTCTGGTGTTGCTAGTGCCACAGGGTCCGCAGGACCTGGCTTTGCTAGCGTCAAGTTTAGATCTAGTAGGCAGGTGCAAATGTCTCGTACAATTTCAGGTCGCGGAGTTACAGCTTCACCGGGTTATCATACCTGGGAATTTGATATTAATTATAATCCTTTAACTCGCACAGAGTTCGAACCAGTCTCTACATTTCTAGAGTCTAGAGAAGGAAGATTAAGACCCTTCTTTATCATTCTTCCTCAGCACGCTGCTCCAATAAATACTCTATTTAGTAAAAGACTTACTATAGCTAGTATAACTACGACCGGATCAGCTGTTACCCTTAATTTTGCAGCGCAAGCTGTCAATCCTTACCCAGTAAACTCAACAATATCTGTAGTAGGAACTACTCCAGCAGGATATAATGGTACTTACGTAGTAACTAGCAGTACATTAAGTAGTGTTACTTTTGCTTCTGCAACTACTGGAGCTATGACAGTTGCTGGAACTATAACTCCGGTTATAACAGCAAACCAGACCGCCGCTGGATCTACAACTATTATGATAAATAATGTGTATACGGGTGAGCCAAGTCCTGGGGACTTTATTAATATAGTAGATCCGAATGACACTAACCATGTAAAGTCTTACAAGATTACAAGAGTTGAAACAAACAGTGATTATAGAAGCGGGACTACACAGCCTACAACAACACAGAGAAGAATCCATGTGATGCCTCCTCTATCTAGATCTGTTGCAGCAGCTTCTGTAGTTAGATTTGTAGACACACGATTTAGAGTTATTCAAAAAGGAGATACTTTGGAATACGATTTAAACACTGATAATCTTTATCAGTTTAGCGTTTCAGTAGAGGAATTATTACCATGATAGAAGAAAGATTAGTTAATATAAATCTTAAAAACGCACTGGTCAATAACGCACCTATTAAGTACGCACACCTAATTAAGTTCGAAAGACCATCCAAACCAGACAGTATTACGGGTCTGGTATCTACCTCAAAAGAACGTTATACTTATCTAACAGATGCTAGTATTGACGTATCTTTCGATGATGGTAGCACAAGCCTATCTGGAGTAGCAAACGGTACACAGGTATACTTAGCTAATAAGATTCTAGATGTTGGAAGCGTACAGGAGCAAACTAAGGCAACAGCCAGTCAAACAACTGTCGTTGTTGATGGTAACGCGCTTGGCGGAAAGCTAACTTCATCAGTTATAATTTCAGTAGTATCCGCAGGAGTTTGGGACGTTGCGTTCCAGGCTCCTGTAACTCTTGATGACGTTCTTGAAGATGGCTTTCGTGAGGGTGACAAGATTGCCCTACTTATTTCTGGTACTAGCTATCCAGTAAATATCACAGCGTTTAGAAGCAACAACACTCTTAGAGTTTCAAAGATTGACGTAGATCTTCCCACTGGAACAGTAACCGCGATTATCTCATTATCAAGTGAAGAAGTTATCAGTATTCTTCTTAACAAGAATGATACTAATTATGCCTCGTTTATTAACCGTGAAGTCTTTATCTACAGAGCATACTTTGATGCTGATACAAACGAGATTCTTGGCACTCCTATTAACCTATTCAAGGGCATCATTCAGAACGTAAGCTTTGAAGATACAGAACAGGCTATTAAAGTGTCCTGGGGCCTCACTAGTCACTGGGGCGATTTTTCTCAGGTTCGTGGTCGAGTAACATCAGATGACTCCCATAGAGCACTAGATGAGAATGGTGTGCCTCAGCCCTTTTCCACGCTGAAGCCTATTTATGCGTATGACAAAGGCTTCATGCACGCAGAGACCTCGCTTAATCTTTTAGCTAAATATTCCGTTAGCTATGAAGCTATTGATGACATTAAGTCAAAGAAAGGCTTCCTAGGTATCGGAGCTAAAACTAAGATGACAAAGAAAACGGTAACAGAAGACCGATTCACAGATCTTGATTTTCAGTTGGCCGCCAAGAGTATTCCGATTGTCTATGGAGTAAGAGTCACCGAAGGTATCGGAGTATTTGCAGATACACTTAATACTGACAGCTCCACTGTGTATGCCATTTCGGCTATCTCAGAGGGTGAAATCGGAGGACTCTATGATATTTATGTAGATGGACAAAGTCTTATCTGCACAGACAAAGCAGACTTTGATGCTAGATCGGATGAAGTTGCTAGAACACCGGATGCCTCAGAAGCAATCGAAATCTTTTGTCGAGGTCGCTCAGATCGTGGGGATGTTTTAGGTGGATCCAGTGGATTACGTTATGATCTAGCAAGTATAAATATGTTTGCTGCTGGACTAGAGTTTGATTCTCTATTTGTTAGAGAAAATTATATTTCAGAAGGTAGATACATACAATATGATATTCCAGCGGAACTACCTCCGGCTCAGCAGTATACACCAGGTACAGGAATTATTGATGGCCAAAGCTTAACATTGTCTTCTCCACTACAATTTACTCTTGACTTCTTCTCTGGTAAGCCTGGACAAAAAGCAGCGTCGCAACTTGTAGATATTGCTAAAAACAAGCAATTCAAAGTGCAGAACGATTACTGGACTGGATCTGATACAACAGAGTATTGGGGACCAAACCATAGACTTCTCGATACCGCATATGTTGTTGGAAAGTTTAAGATTGCAGAGGGAGATACCTCGCTACCAGAACTTAAGATGGTAGTAAGAGGTAAAGTTATTGACTGCTATAATTACGATGGAAGCTACCTAAAGGATCGTAAAACAGCTGGTCAAGATGCTGCCAACTTCCCTTTAGGTTCTACAGTGTCACTTTACAGATCTGATACTGACGCGCTCATAAACTCCAACGTGCAGATTATAGACAAGTGGACATTCTTTAATCCAGATGGCACTTCAAACACTAGATTCCGTTTTAGTGTTACTCCAACACTAGGCTATGTAAATGGTGTACCAACCATTACAAAGTTTTATATGCAGAATGGAGCCAGTCAACGCTGGACTATGGTTACATATAATCATAAAGAGTTTACGGGAACTATAGCAAATAATATCTCAGCAGGTACATTAGCTACAACAACAGTAGGATCAAATCTCGGATTTAGCTTTGCTTCTAATACGGATATGACCGTAGAAGGTGATCCTGCTCACAACAGTCCTATCTTTAGAGTTGTTGATGCGAACTTGGACAATCTAACTGATAGTTCTTTACTTGCTCAGAGTGCATTCTCTGGAACAGTTACTGCAACAGCCTTAACTACATTGTATCCAGCTTCTGTTTATACAGGACAAACAGTACCTGCTGGAGCTTTACTAGCTTCTACCAATACTATCAGGCTACCAGCAGCAGCTTCATCTTCAAATGACACTTATGTAGGTGACACTATTGAAGTAGTAAGAATTATCTCAAGCACTGGAAGAAGCTTTGTTCAAACAGCGGAAATTATTGCGTATCAGGGCAGCACTAGAATTGCAACTATTGATACACTATGGACATTTATTCCTAAGTCTGGAGATACTGTAACTATCTCTCCACGTTATGCGGATAAGAGAGTAAGCATAAATCCAGCTATTCAAACTACCGATTACCTTACTTCCAAGACTTACGGAAGAGGACTAGATATCGGTAAAGATGTAAATTTACCAGCCGTAATTTCTACAGCGCAGAAGTGCGATACTAGATCAGATGTTTCTGTTGGTACTAGTACTACGGGATCTGTAGTAGCTGATGTATATCGTTATCCTGCTGCTGGTAATATTCTATGGCAAGGTAAGGTTGCTCTAGCACCTAATACTGCTGGTAAGTTTGCTACTAGAGTAGTTACATTTACTGATGTTATCGGCAAACTAACAAACCTTTGGAACTCATGGAAGAATTGGGATGCGGATACAATTCTATATTATGAAGGTAGAGTTTATACTGTTGATACGGCGGGCATTAAAACTGTAGCGCCAACTCATACCTCAGGAAGTGTTAATGGTCTAACTTATGTCTCTTCAGTAACACTTACAAGAGTATCAGGAACTGGACCAGCTACTTTAACTTTACCTACAACTGCGGGTAACCCGGTGTTCGATGAAAAAGATGGACGTAAGATCTCAGGATATTCTATCTATGACTCCGACGACATTAATTATTGGAAGCTTTGTGGCTGGGACGGACATGAACAACGTTACGTAACTAAGTACCAGACAAACCTTCAGATTGATACTAGCGTTCCATTGTTTGATAATACAAATGGGTTACTAGAGCACTATAACGGGATTCTTCGCTATACTTCTGGACAGTACTTTCTGAATATTGAGGAACCAGTAGCGATCACTTCTGGAAGTTCGTCCTCTGATACTATTAGAATCGTAACTACGGACGATATTATCGGTAAGATTCAGCTTTCAGATGAAGGTGTGAGAAGTGCGTTTAACTCGGTAACAGCCGCATTTGCCGATCCTGCGAATAAATTCGAGGCTCGTAATGTAAGCTTCTTTAACTCCGAGTACCTACGTATTGATCGTAATGTTCCGAAGAAGGGAAACCTAAGTGTTCCTGGAAGTACCAATTACTATAATACTCGAATTCTAGCTGATGGACTTCTCAACAAGAGTAGATTTGGTCTAACGATCAGTTTCACTATGAGATATCATGGTATTCTACTACTAGCTGGATCAATTATTCAGGTAGTTTATCCAAGATACGGAAGTAACTGGGAATCTCCTGGGAAGCGTTTTAGAATCGAAAGTCTAACTTACCAAGTCGACGGTCTGGTTGATGTAGTTGCTAAGGAATACGATGATAGCTTCTATGGGGCCAGTAATCTGTCTGGTGGCAGTTCTAGTGCTAATATAACTGCTGGATCTTCTCCTGTAACAAGTGTTCCTGGAAGTCCCACTGGTTTAGTTGTTACTAGTGCAGATAATGCAGATGAACTTATTAATGGGGTAGAACTGTTCTGGAATAATGATCCTGATATTGTAGATAGCCCGAACGTATTTACTGAAGTATATGGAGGAATGGCACAGAAGCTATTTATAACTGTAACTAGTATAGCTACTAATGTTCTTACTAGTAACGCACATGGTTTAACAATAGGTATGCCAGTTTATATTGAGTCTAGTGCTAATGGATTGGATGAAGCTAAGGTATACTTCGTTACTTCTACGCCCTCTAATAATACTTTTACATTATCAGAGACTAGAAATGGTACTAATGCTACGATAACGAATGGAACTGGTTTAAGTATTAAGATAAGAACCGCTACACTATTAGCATCGCTAGCTGTACCTACTAGATCTTATATGGACACTATAGCTAATGACGTATCTGGTACCGTAGAAAAATACTACTGGCTAAGACATAAGGTGATAAGAACATGAGTACAACTTACTATTCAACATTCCACCCAGCAGAGAGCAGCGGAGCCAAAGGTTCCGCTGCTTTCGCGGGTTCTGCATTAAATACTGCGGTTATATATTTATACCGTAGATCGGCTACTGCTTTAACAGCAGGTGATAAGCCAAATGCTACTACAACTTATACATTTGATCCTCCTGGTATTAACCTAACAGGAGTTAGCAATGGATGGACAAGTACTATTCCAGCAGGAAGTGATCCGTTATACGCAGTAATTATAACAGTAGCTAGTGATAATCCTACTGTAACCATCACTACTGGAGAATGGTCAACTCCTGTTATATTAGCTCAGAATGGAGCTAATGGAGCTAATGGAGCTGCTGGAGCTAATAATGCTATAGTATATCTATATCAGAGAGCTGCTACAGCACCTGCAGCACCTTCAGGTACTTTTACTTATACATTTGCTACAGGCGTTCTTAGCGGTGGCACGCCAGGTAGCTGGACTCAGGCTATTCCAGCTACAAATGGTAACCCATTATGGGTTATAGCAGCTACAGCTAGCGCTAGCACAGCTACAGATACTATTGCTGCTGCGGAGTTCTCTAGTCCTGTAACTTTAGTGGCTGATGGAGCAGCAGGTGCAGCAGGCCTTAACTCAGCCACAGTATTTCTATATAAAAGATCCGCTACAACACCTACAGTTCCTAGTACAACTACCACTTATACATTTGCTACAGGAGTATTAGCCGGAGCACTTGAGAGCTGGACTCAAACAGTTCCAGCAGGTACAGATCCGCTCTATGTAACTACAGCTACCGCTGCAGCAACTACAGCTACTGATACCATTCTAACAACTGAATGGGCTACAGCAAGAGTACTAGCTCAGAATGGAGCTAATGGAGCTAATGGAGCTGCTGGAGCTAATAATGCTATAGTATATCTATATCAGAGAGCTGCTACAGCACCTGCAGCACCTTCAGGTACTTTTACTTATACATTTGCTACAGGCGTTCTTAGCGGTGGCACGCCAGGTAGCTGGACTCAGGCTATTCCAGCTACAAATGGTAATCCATTATGGGTTATAGCAGCTACAGCTAGCGCTAGCACAGCTACAGATACTATTGCTGCTGCGGAGTTCTCTAGTCCTGTAACTTTAGTGGCTGATGGGACTAACGGAACTAATGGAACTAATGGGACTGATGGCCTTAACTCCGCTACAGTATTTCTGTATCAAAGAGCCGCCTCAGCTCCTGCACTTCCTACTATTACACTAACCTATACATTTGCTACAGGGGTTTTAAGTGGTACACTGGGTAGCTGGACTCAGGCTGTTCCTGCTGGAACTGATCCTTTATATGTTACAACCGCTACAGCAGTATCCAATACTGCTACTGATACGATTGCAAATACTGAATGGGCTACAGCAAGAGTGCTAGCTCAAAATGGTACTAACGGAACTAATGGCACCAATGGAACTAATGGAGCCCCTGCAGTCAGTGGATACTTAACTAGAGAATCCGTTTCGGTATTTGCTTATGCTAATGGAGTTGTTACTTCTTATACTCCAGCCACCGGATCGTTCGTAATTTTAAGTGGCACCACAGATATAAGCACAAACTTTACCCTGAGTACAGTAGCTAATCCTCAGGCTCTAACAGTTACATATACAAATAGAGTCTATGCAGTTTCTGCAGGATTTGATGCTAATGAAGACACGGCAAGTCTTACTATCAGAGCTACAGGATCTGGAGCTTGGGCCGGTGTAACTGTAGACAAAGTATTCTCACTTGCAAAAACAAAGGGAGGATATGAAATCGTATCAAGCCTTCCAGGAGTAGGAGACCCAAGACGCTTTGAAGGTTCTATTGTCTTTTTGACGACAGATGATAAACTCTATCGTTTTGATACTGCAAATTGGGTTGCATCAGTACCTACTACTGATCTAACAGGACAAATATCAGAAACACAAATTGCTGCTAATGCTGTTACAGCAAATAAAATTAATGCGGGGGCTGTTACAGCAGCTAAGATTAGTGTTACTCAACTATCCTCAATTACTGCTAACGTAGGGGATTTAACTGCTGGTACTATTAGAAATACAGCTAATACTTATAATATTAATTTGGATTCTGGAAGACAGATCGTAGTAAGTGGCTCCTTTATGAAAGTAAGTGGAGTTCCATTTGGAGATGGTCCGGGTACTAGTCAATTTATTGAGTGGTACGGTCCTATTAAGTTAACTGGTGGAATTGTAGATCCATCCCTGTGTACAGCAATCGATGCAATATACTTCTTAACTAACCAAGGCAATGCTTACTTCGGAGGAACCCTTGCTGTTGGTATTATCAGAAACTCAGCTCAAACCACCGATACTGCGGCTAACGCTCAAATAGTTCTCGGTCCTTATAGCACTAATGGTAACGTACAAACTATTACGCTTTCATACAGCTATAATAGATCAGGTACTGGAGACGGATTTAGTGTTAGTATTACAGGAAGCCTAAGTATTTCTGTAATACTAGAGAAGTCTACTAATGGTGGCTCAACATGGACTACAATAACTACTCTAACGCCTAGTGAAACTACAAGGTCTGTAAGCACTGAAACTAGTGGTACTGAAGCTGAGCCTATTTATACAGATTATTATGACTATGCAGCAGCGGGGTCCACAACTGTAACTAATACCACAGCGGCTGGATCAATGCTATTGAGGGGCAGAATAACCACTCGTACATTACCTACAATTGCAGGTGGTAATTTAACCACCAACAATCTAACTCAAAATATTAGTGTAGGTTCGACCGAATAAAAAATAGCCCCGCTAGAGCATCTAGCGGGGCTTCTTTTATGCTAATTTTATAGCAAGCATATCGTATCCACCAACATGTTCACCCCCTAAAATAATCTGTGGAACAGTCCGAGCGTCTGGAAAAGTCTCCAGAAACTCATCTCGTGTAATATCTACTCCGATTTTAATTTCCGTAAACTCAATACCACGTGCGTTTAGTAGATTTTTTGCTTTAACGCAGTAAGGACAGTTGTCTTTAGAGTATACCTTATTCATAGCTTAAACTCCTTAAACATATCTGCTGATACATCTTTGTCCACTCCGCCCACAATGTAAGACGTAATCTCTGTCTCTTGTGGAGCTACCTGAACATCAGAACCAGCAATCCACTTTTGTGTCCAAGGCAGAGGATTACTCTTTGTGCCGTATACTGGCGGGTATCCTAGTGCGACTAGTCGCTTGTCGGCAATCCACTCGACATAGTTGCATAGAAGCTTTTCGTTAAGTCCAATAACCGAGCCATCCTTAAACAGATAGCTGGCCCACGCCTTTTCTTGATCTACTACAGTCTTAACGAGTTCCATAACTTCCGGACGAAGCTTAGTGCGAATAGCAGCGAAATCAGGATCATCCGTTGGAAGAATCTTCAATAGCTGCTGAGTCGAACCCAAGTGAATGTTCTCGTCTCTAGCAATGAACTTAATGATCTTGGCATTACCCTCCATCTTTTTAAGCTCAGCGAAAGCCCAAGAACACGCAAAGGAAACGTAAAAACGAATACCCTCTAGGAAATTCACGGCATTGAGACACATCCAGAGTGCTTCTTTGTGCGCTGCCTGCATATTGAACTGCGTGTATTTAGGATTACTCATGAACTCATTGAGTTCAATAAGTTCATCATAGTACTTACTAATATCGCCAGCACAATCCACAATCTCCTTGATATTCATAATCTCATCGAATACGATAGAAGGATCTGGATAAACGTTCTTGATAATCCAAGTGTAGGACTTGGAGTGAATCGTTTCAAAGAAGGCCCAGGTTTGAATCCAGTTCTCTAGCTCTGGAAGTGAACAGATAGGTAGAAGCGCAACTGATGGCGCCCTACCCTGTACTGAGTCTAGTAGAATCTGTCTTTTTAGATTGCTAGTGAAGATATGCTTCTCATGAGGTGACAGTGTCTTAAAGTCCCCACTATCCTTCCCTAGTTCAACCTCTTGGGGTCTCCAAAAGAACCCTAGCTGCTTTTCTGTTAGCTTGTCAAACTGTGGATACTTCATAACGTCATAACGTGCAATATCTAGTTGTCCGTCAAAGAACGCTGTCTTGTCTAGGTGGGACTTATTGTCCGTGTTAAATACTGTCATCTTTATACCTTACAGGAATCACAATCCTCTTCCTCTACAACTGTTGTAGATGGCATGTTAACTTCTTCTCCTGCACCATCATTCGTATTGAAATAGTACAGAGTCTTTAAACCGTACTTGTAAGTCATTAATAAGTGACTTATAAGAACAGACATGGGCAGTTTATCTTCTGGATAAAATGCCGGATTGTACGACGTATTTGTCGAGATAGACTGGTCAATGAACTTTTGCAGAACAGCCATAATCTTGATGTAACCTTCTGGAGACTTTTGATCCCAGAGAAGTTCGTATTGAACATTGCCAATATCAGGAACAACTTGCTTAAGAACTCCGTCTTTAGACTGTTTAACTGATACTAGACTGCGAGGAGGTTCAATACCGTTTGTAGAGTTGCTAATCTGTGAGGATGTTTCCGAGGGCATGAGCGCCATAAGAGTGGAGTTATAGATGCCATTCTCATACAACTGGTCACGTAACGAGTCCCAATCCATCTTGTAGTTCGGAGCAACCAGTTCGTCTACAGCCTTTTTGTAAGTATCAATCGGTAGAACACCGTATTCATACTTAGTCTCATCAGACTTTGGACAAGCTCCAAACTCTACGGCTAGATCAGCCGATGCCTTAATCATGTAGTAAGACCAAGCCTCTGCGTACTCATGCACTAAGTCCAGATTAGGATCAGAGTAGTTCGAGCCGTTCTTAGCAAGCCAATAGGCAAAGTTAACGATACCAATACCTAGTGGTCTGCGGTTTAGCGTGGCTAGTTCAGCTGCTAGAATACGATACTCCTGCGTGTCAATAAGAGCATTGAGTGCTCGTACTGCTAGTTCGCAGGGACGCTGAAAGTCTTCAGGCTTCTGGATGTTACCCCAGTTAATCGCGGCTAGAATACAAAGTGCAATCTCGCCCTGATCGTCCCAAAGGTTATCAATCGGAGTGGTTGGCAGAGTAATCTCTTGGCACAGATTACTCATTCGAACAGGAACTGTGAACGAGCTATGTGTATTAGCATGATCCACATTCATGATGTAGATACGGCCAGTGTCCTTGCGCTCCTGCATCAGGCTAGAGAATAGCTCTAGTGCTGATACCTGCTTCTTGCGAATAGTAGGATTAGCTTCGGCTTCTTCATACAGCTTCTGGAACTCGTCATTGCTGCTAAAGAACGCATCATAGAGTCCGGGAACATCACTAGGACTGAATAAAGTAATTACTCCACCTTGTAGCAGACGCTCGTACATTAGCTTATTAAGTTGAACAGAGTAGTCTAGGTGACGAACTCGGTTGTCCTCAGTACCCTTGTTGTTCTTGAGAACTAGTAGGTCTTCTACTTCTAGATGCCACATGGGATAGTGAAGGGTAGCTGCACCACCACGAACGCCACCCTGTGAGCAGCTCTTTACAGAAGACTGGAAGAACCGATAGAAGGGAATAACACCCGTATGTGCCGTGTCACCAGTACGAACTGGAGACTTGAGAGCACGAATAGATCCTGCACCAATTCCGATACCAGCCTTCTGTGATACATACTTCATAATCGCAGAGCCAGTTGCAGAGATTGAATCTAAACTGTCTGCGGCTTCGATAAGCACGCACGAGCTGAACTGACGCTGTGGCGTTCTTGCCCCAGCCATGATTGGCGTAGGGAAGCTAAGATCAAAGTTTGACAGAGCATCATAAAGCTCCTTTACCCACTTTAGCCGCTCCTTCTTGTAGCTAACAAAGAGGGTAGCTGCAATGAGCATATTAGCCATCTGAGGGGTCTCGAAGATCTCACCAGTGGCACGATTCTTTACTAGATACTTACCACGTAGCTGCTCCATAGCAGCGTATGTTAGTTTACTGTCCCTCTCGTGATCAATATAATCACCTAGGATCTTCCAGTCCTTTTCGGAATAACGCTTTAGAAGCGTTGGGTCATAGAACCCTAGATCAACTACCTTACGAAGGTGATCAACTAACTCCGGTGGGTTATAATCCCCATAGACTTCCTTACGAAGCTGATAGTTGATTAAGCGACCAGCTACATACTGATAATCAGGAGACTCCTCCGAGATCAGGTCTGCTGTCGCCTTAATCATAGTTTCATGAATGTCCCTAGTTTGGATACCATCATAAAACTGAATGTGTGAGGCCATTTCAATAGCACTCACCGAAACGCTGTCTAGACCCTCACAAGCCCATTCAAGCACAGTGTGGATCTTGTCAACGTTTAGTTCTTCTAGGCGTCCATCACGCTTTGTTACTTTTAGCATTATTTAATTTCTCCATAACTATACTGGCTTGTTCAGTAGCCTCTTTAAGTTCTATGAACTTACTAATTGTTTCATAATTACCAGATATTAAAGCCTTAGTATTAACTAGATAGCTTTTGTACTTATTTAAAAAGTGCTTTTCTAGCTCTAATGCTACAATACCTTTATCAAAATTCAACTGCCAAATAATATCAAAGGGATAAGGCTCATTGGAATATCTAGCTTCTACTGTTCTATTTGTAATTCCTATTTTAAAGTAGGGTTCACTGTCTACGGTAAAAGATAGAAAATATAAACTAGCGGGTTTAGTTTTATCAAATCCTGAATCCTTACTTGGAGTACAGTTCAAACATCTACTAGCGCCACGATTAATATCGTGTGGTAGGGTGTCCCAGGTATACCCACAAGATTTATGTCTTATTTCTGCTTTTGTCTTAACACCTGAGTATTTTCCTACAATTTCATACTCACCTGAAGTTAGCTCATTCATTTGTACGTTAGCTTCTTCTATAGTACGCCTTTTAGCTACAGCACATTTTGGACAAGTGCTAACACCTCTGATAACATCATGAGGAATTACTTCCCATGAGTCACCACATGTAATGTGTTTAACTCTTGTCTTAGTTTTTATGCCCTTACTAGGTCCATCTAACAGGTATTCACTATTCCTTTTGTTAGATAGTCTAGAGTTTATTTCTTCATCAGTTATTCTTGCTGCCATATACTAGTCTCCTGCCGATATCATTAATATTATTATGACCTACGGCTTCTTGGCAAAAAGAAACTAGATCCATCAATTCATAATTTGTTGGTATAGTTTCTTTGTTTTCATTTATTGCTTGAATAAACTTTTGTTTGCCGGGTAATGGACACGCATCATATATGTCCAAAGCGGAGCCATATTCTTCAATAAGAGCGGCAGCACGCTTTGGTCCTACTCCTGGAATGCCAGGAATATTGTCAGAAGTATCTCCAATTAGAACCTTGTAGGAAATGTACTGCTCTGGAGTCACAGGATAATCCCAAGTATCTAGAGTTACTTCTTTCCGAGTAACCGTAGAAAACCGCGATACATGAGGACCAACAAGCAGATCCCAGTCACGATCAGAACTGATAAGCCAAGCTTGATCGAAGCCATAGTCATGTAGCCGAGATACGAGATACGCTGCAATATCGTCGGCTTCGACACCTTGGTATCTAAAGAGCTGAATTCGAGGATGCTTGTCAAGGGCTTCGAGTACTCTTTCATATTCATCAAAAAACTTTCTAGATGCTTCTTTTTCTTCTGAGGTCTGCTTCTCGACAAGTTCCTTGCGATTAGCTTTGTACTCTGGAAAAAGAGTTTTACGGTAAGAGGAACCACCCCAGTCTGCTGCGGCAATAATAGTGCCAGCATTGTAGGATTTAGCTAGGGACATTACTGTAGCGATATACTCGTCTACAAACTTGCTAGCGCCTGAATGCTTCCAGCGAAAGGCAACGTTCATGCAGTCAACAATCATCATGTTGCTGTCTGGTTTTACTTCTTGGGTAAATGTAGCCATGTTATATTTTCTTTCTTTATCCATTCACTAGCTTCCATAATATAGCAGTTTAGCCACGGAATGTCAAGATATTTCTCAACGTTCGCTGGCTTTATGTCTGTACTTACAAATAGCTTTGATCTGTTATACTTAAAGAATAACAGAGGGCTGAGCGGCTTTGCTTGTTTCTGTAGTTTAGTCCACCACTGAACGAAGTCATTTGTTTTACTCGTTAGAATCTTATCCGATATGGGAGACTCTGCATAGTTTTTTACTTCGATGCAGAATACATTTCTATACTGAGGTATCATGAGATCCCCCTTTATAGTGCCACTACCTGATCCGGGAGTATAGTCAAAAGTATGAGGAGTTTCCTTTTCAAGAAACTCCTTAACTAACTTCTCACCTACTTTACCTTTTTGGCGAGGATTAATCATTTTCGATCCAGCTAGGCTTAGTTGCGTAGTCTATAAAGCACTCCGTATAACCACCGTGGCCCTCTTTAGTAAACTTAGGATCCTTAGGAATATATTTATTAGTTGATTCAGCTAGTTCTATCTCTTTATCTAGGGATTCTTGTAAGCTAAAACTTTTTTCATATATTATATTGAAGTTTTTTCTTCCTTTATATCTTAGCTCTATAGATCTTTGAGTTACTCCATATTTCTTAAAAAAAGTTCCATCTATATCTATAAATTCCAGAATATAAAATACAGCGTCTTTAGTGTAATCGTATCTACCAGTATTTTTATGTATAGGTAGGCCTGCTAAGGCCTTGACATCGTTCCAGCATGACACTTTGAAACGTTTAACTATTGTTTTATAACTGGGTAGATGTATGTTATTATCGAATTCTTCTGCTGTTTTATACTTTACTACTAATTCTAGTAATTCTTTATCAGATAAATGCGCCCAGGAGTTGCCTAAACTAGATAGACTTAATCTTTGCACTTTGTGCATAACAGAGCTTTTTGTTCTATTTAATAAAACTCCTATGGCCTCATGGGTATTTCCATTATTTAGTTCTTCTATTAAGAATTCAATCTCATGAGGCTTCCAAGTACTTTTATTATCGTATTTAAGTCCCCGTTTGTTGGCTATACTTTTAACAGAGTCTTCCGGCCTGTCTAATAATTTAGCACAGCCTTTGGGGCCTAGTTCTGAGTAGTTATTGTCTAATAACTCTTTTTCTTTATCTGTCCACCTTTTCGGCATGTTACGTCTCTATACGGCTTATACCGTCTTTTTTGGTTATGATTAACTTAGTAAGTAGGGGGTGCTGCCAGCCATGACTGACTAGGAAAGTATTGAGTCCTTCTTCTTGCAGTAGGACTTCTACTAATCTTTCTCGTCCATAGTCATCGAGCACACTAATGACTTCGTCAAGGAACAATACGTTAATTGTATTCTTCGAGATACTAGACATGAGCTTTCTGATGGCGAGTAAGGTAGAAATATTAATTCTTGCCATTTCCCCTGATGATGGAGCAGAGATACTGATCTCTTTCCCCTCATCTGTGACAATGACGTTAAGTTTGTCAGAACTAATTGAGAACTCGATTGTAAATCTTCCATCCGATAACTCCGCTAGGTACTCGTTAGTATGAACTTCTAAGTCCTTGACTAGATTCTCTAGCTTATAGGCGATCAGACCATTAGTGCTAAATGCCTTCTTAAGAACCTCTAAGTTTTTATACTTGTCAGTTAAAGATACTAGTTGTTCCCTAGCTTCCTTTAGCTCTTCAGAAAACTTCTCATTCTGCTCTAGATATACGTTTATCTTAGAGTTATGCTTTAGCGCCTCATTGTTGAGAGCCGTTACCTTAGAAATTTCGGCGTCTACTTTAGCTAGTGTATTCTTTATTACGACTAGCTCGTCTTCAATATCAGAAGCACTGAGTAAGCTAGAACTAAGATTGGGATTGAGAGACGCGTTCAGTTGCTCCCATTCCTTTATCTGTTCCTGAGTCATATCAAAAAGACGATTATTCTTTTTGATCCGATCTACCTCTGCTTCTAGTTCTTTAATGCGAGCCGTATATTCATTAGAGTTAGTAGTATTACTATTAAGTAGACCATCATAGAATTCTTTATCAATGTCCTGTAGACACGTAGGACACTTATCCTTTAGACCCTTTAGCTTTTGCACTACAGCGTCAGCAGATTGCTTTGCAGATTTTAACTGTCCAATGTCACCCTGAATATCATCGTATGATTCTTTCGTAACATTGACATTTCTAAGTTCTTCAATATCAATGGCATCTATAAGTTTACGAACCGTATTATTTTTCTTAATCGAATCGTTGTGAGATTTTATATTAGATAATTTTGAGTTCAAATTACCAACTTCAGAGCTAAAATCTGGTCGTTCTGGTAATTCCTCAATATCTTTTAATTCCAAATCTAGCTTAGAGTTATTAGATAGCCACTTATTGATAGTCTCGATTCGAGAGTCGAGTGAGGTCACTTCCGTCCCTAGGGACTTCGCGGCCTCCTTAAAAACCTCAAACAACTTCGTATAGTCTTCGAGGTCAAATAGATCGATCAAGAATTTTTTTCGGGCTGTGTCTGTAGCAGTCAAAAATGCGAGAGAAGAATTTGTCGATTGATAAATCAATTGCTGGAATGTTTTGAAATCCATTCCAAGAAGTTCTTCTATCTGCTTGAATGTATTAGTAGCTGTGTGACTGCTAATATCAGTGCCTTCATTCGAAAGCTTAATCTTGATGGCACCACTTTTTCTAGCGATATCCACCGTGTATTCTTGACTATCAATCGAGAATACTAGTTTAATATTGTAGCTTCCATCCAATAGTCTGTTTGGAATGTCTGCTTTCTTAGCTCCCTTTGAGTTCTTATTATAAAGGGCTTCTTCCATGATAAGTGGAATAGAAGACTTTCCAAACCCATTAGGAGCAATAATCTGAGTAACTGCTTCTTTGCTTAGATCGACTTTATTATTGTCGCCAAAGCTAAAGCACTTATCCCACTCTATTGATTGTAGTACTACCGTACTCATTAAATACTCCCATTATAGATTCAACTTGATCTTCTGGTAACTCTTGAATATATCGCAAGTACTCAGCCAGTTCTTCTGGAATAGTCATCTTCTTATCCAGAACTAGCGCCGTATCACTCTTGCGCTTCACAATCTTCTTGTCCAGAAGCTCAGTGTTGTCTATCTTCGCTAAGTCCTTGATGCTACCTTCTAACTCATAGATCGTATGATGAAAGTCCGTTGGAACCATTTCATCAGGAGACGATACCGTCTTACGAATAAGCTGGGGTAAATCAAAGGCATGCCAAGTCCAATCCCAATCATTATCACTATCAATTATGATATATCCAGTGTCTACTTCGTTCCTGTGAAAGGATGTAGTCATTGGGCTACCCGGATAGACGATATTTCTCTGAGTATTAGAGTGTGAGTGTAAGTCGCCTGCAAAAACTACAGGAAACTTATCCAGCCACTCTAGTGGAATTTCAGATTTAACGTGTGGTAGTATTTCTGCTCTAACGTGAGTAAACACTGGTCTAGGATCGAGATCTTGCCATGTTGTTTCGTGCTTTACGTATTCATATGGAACTACATAAAACTCATCGTGTTTGAATATATAATCTACTACCACTTCTACTAAAGGATTGAGACTTTCTGAGACTTCTTTAAGCTCCGTAAAGAAACTCTTTCCTTTCTTTGTAGACTCGTGATTTCCCGTTGAGATTATTGTACGCTTCTTTCGCTGAGCAATAAACTTAAAGTAAAGTTTTAGCTCATCTAGATTAGGCATACGATCAAATATATCTCCGGGAATGATAATTTGATCAACCTGTTTTTCAACCTCGGCAACTTGTTTAAAGAATAGCTCGTATCTGTTATACGCCCACTCTTTTGGAACATTCTTTTGCCCTAGCTTTATATGTACATCAGCAATTAGTAATGTTTTCATAATACTCCGAATAAGAAGCCCAGGACACTTTATGCGCCCTGGGCTTACTTTTTAGATAGCGTTTAGTTCTTCTTCAACGCTTTCATCAACGTTTTCGTTTCCGTCACCGTTGACAATCTTCTCTAGAAGCTCCTTTTGTGCCTGTGGTGTAGCACGAGGAATAACTTCTTCGATTGGCTTAGCTGAAGCAATTGCTTCAACCTCAGCTGCTTTAAGTGGACCCTTTGAATTGAGGCACTTAACAGTTTGAAGAGTATACTCTACGTTAATTGGTAGGGGACCAGTCTTCTTCTTGTTGAACTTTAGAACCCAACCATTTTCTGGATCAGTTGGATCGCCAAGATCGTCAATGTTAGACATGATCTGATCGAATAGCTTTTTCTTGAAGTTAAAGACAACAGGCTTGTTGTCTTTGTCTAGACCCATCATAGAATACGACCAGCTGCACTTAAGGTCTGGGAAGTATTCCTTTACCCAATCCTTCTCAGCCTTGTCAAAAGACTCTGTTTCACGATTGAACTCTAGACATTCAAAAGGTAGGTTTTTACCATTGGTTCCCTTAATCCAGTAGACGTACCGTGGAAGAATATTCCCGAAAAGACGAACTGAGTTGTCGCCGTCTACATACTTATACTGGTCAGCCTTTTCTTTCTTTGCTGAACCCTTAACTGAACCAAAACCGATACCTGCCATGTTATTTCTCCTTTGTGTAATCTTCGTAGTAGAAGTGGATCTCACCGTTTTCTACCCGAAGTAGTCTGTTTTTGTTTATAGCGTCTATCCCAATGGGGCTATGGGCTAGGTCTAAGGTTTTCTTTCCTGTAGCTCTGTATTCCCCTAAGCTACGAAAGCTCGCTAATCCTACATAGTCACCGATTTCTTTTTTTGTCCATCGGAAACTGTTTTGTAGGAGATCATAAGGATTTATCAGGAAACTAGTCCCGGAGAAGTCCTCATAAAAGTATTTATAAGTTGGATCCCATCTGTTTTTAGGAATAGTCGTGTTTAGCATTGTCTTTAGAATAAGTATTATCCTAGAAGACATACCTCCTGACTTTCTATATATCTTCTTCCAACTATAGAGTAACATATTACCAAAAATTGAGCGTCATGTCAAGAACTATTTTATGAAATTAATTTCATAGCCCTGTTTCATGTAATGCCCAAGCCTGTTATTAAACTGATTATTTACGGTCCAGCCCTCTAGTTTAATATCAACTACTACTGGATCGAGCTTACCCTCTGCCTGTCGCTGAATACGACCTATAAGCTGCTCTAACAGCGGCATATTATTTAGGGGAGTCCCTAGAATAATACAGCTTAGAGGGTTAATAGAAATACCTTCTGAGACTAAGCTCTGTGTAGACCACAGTTGCTTTACTTCACCAGAGGAAATCTTATTTATGACTTCTTCTCTTTGATCTTCCTTTAGCGCACCAATAAGAACTTCTGAGGGATACTCGGATAACTCAGAACATTCTTTAAGAAACTCTACTCTGTCCGATACAATAAGAACCTTATGTCCTAGAGAGGAATAGTGATCTGCTAGACGAACTACGAGATTCTTATAAAGATATGATTCTTTTAGCACATTAACTTTTTCAGCCCAGGAGGCATTAGTATTCGAGAAAGCTACCCCACTATTGATAACATCAACAGTTGGTGTCATCGTATTCTCTCGTTCTGGTCTATAAATTTTAGAGCCAAAGTAATCTTTGAATACTACGTGCTTCTGATCTTTTCTCTCAATTGTACCCGAGAGTCCGACCTTGTATCTAGAGAACATAGCATCCACTACTTTGGTAAAAGTAGGACTACTAACGTGGTGCATTTCGTCCACGATTAGCAAACCAAACTCCCTATTAAGCTGTGGTATATATTTAACTAGTGATTGAATATTAGATACCACAATTGGGCTATCAATATTAAATTTACCACTACCAATAATACCGGGCTTGATACCTAGTGTCTTTACTACTTCTTTCTCCCACTGGTTTCTAAGGGCAACAGTATGTGTCACGACCAGTGTTTTCTCTTTTAGTCTCGCTGCAAGAGCAAGCCCGCAGAATGTTTTACCAAAACCCACCTTAGCGTTGATGATGCAGTTATCCTGCATATCGTACACTATCTCTTTTTGGCTTGGCCTCAGTTCGAATTGGAACTTTGGAAAATCTTCTATTTGATTGTATGACCGCTTATCTTCGACTGAATAACCTTTAGGAATTAAATCGGTTCTACCAACTGGAAAGGCTACTAGCATCTTTCCTCCGGCGATATTGAAATTGATTACCTTTAGATTTTTAATAATCGTAAATTGATCAGGTGCGTTGTAAGAAGGAACTTTGTACGTAAGTTCCTTCTCTAATGCCCGATGCAAAGCTGGCTCTACTACCATATAGATTTTATTACTTATAATTGCTTTCATAAAACCTCAAATAGGTAGTCGTACTACCCTCTTAGCTAAGACGTCCTAAGACCTCTTCCTTTTTAATAATATAGTTTTTAACTAATTGACTGCGGACAATATCTTCTTTTTGAAACTCTGTGAAATCGAATTCGCCCATGGACTTAAGCACCTTGAAAAAGTCTTTAAGTCCATTATTAGCTAGATCGGCCTGTCTCATGTCACCGCAGAAATATACTCTACAATTTTCCTCAAGTCGGGTAATAATAGAATCTAGTTCATGATAGCTCATATTCTGGCACTCATCAACGATTAGAATGGTATTGTCTAGATTAATACCTCTAACAAACGAAGTAGAACTAAAATGAACCACTCCCTTTGCTTTCAGAATTTCGTATGCGTCACCTCGACCCAGCAGCTTATTAGCTGTGTCGACATAGGGGGCTTCATAAACGGCAATCTTTTCTTTGTCCGTACCTGGTAGAAATCCAATATTTCTAGTTGGTACGGCACTTCTCATATAGATAAGTTTATCAAACTCTCTATCTTCAAAGATAGCTTTATATGCTAAATAAGATGCTAACAAAGTTTTACCTGTACCGGCGTACCCCATTAGAACCTGGCTCTTATTACTACCAAGCACTAGGGCTTGGTTATCAGTAAGTGGCTGCACGTACTTCAAGTGAAATTCTTGTTGCTTTGGCGCACCACTTCTTTTTCTGTTACCCATGATTACTCATACTCTTCTAAAAGAGTCCTTGCCCTTTTCGAGCGTAAAGTCATAAATTAGCCAAGGATACCCTCTATAATAAAGTACCCTTGCGTATCTGGCATCCCCGTAGGGAGGCCTAGGCACAGAGAAAAAGGAAGTTATTCGTTCTAGCTGAATAACTGTTACACCTTCTTTCTGTTCCATTCGTTTGACCCTGTGATGTATAAGGGGAGCATTTATAGTTCTTTCATATATGAAAGGAACTCCATTGCTATCTATAAAGATTTTATTCTTACTTTGTAGCATACTTAAAAAGTCTGGATAGGCTCTTCTTAGGCTTTGTAAATCCGTTCTTCCGCATTGTAAACGCCTTACACCTAGACTAGCTCCAGGCATATTTTTATCATCTAAGACTTTTCCATTATTAATAAATAACATTCCATCTTGACGATACCAGTCATTAGAGGGTAGCGGATATACTGGGAATCGTATATTTTTTACATCTTCAAATCGTTTATACACTGAAACGCAACTCCCATTCTGGCGAACTGGGCTTCTCTAGATACTGGTCTAGCACCGTGAAGAATATCACCACGGAATAGAATAAACTTACCGGGAGTAGGGGCAGCTGCGTGTAGTATCTCCCCATCGGAGTCTACCATAACGAAGTCCCCACCCCAATTGCTGTTCCAGTACTCATTCATAAATAGAATAGCAGTCCAGCAAATACCTTCTTCAGAATCTGTATGCAACCATGAACTATCTCCGTGGTTGTACATATTTACGATTGTTCTTTCAGGCTTGAGATTAAAACCATCTTCCTTGAAAGAATAATTCATACAATCAAATATAGACTTATAAAGCTCATCATTCTTCGGATAAGCGGCCCAGTGTCTATAAGGTTCCTTAGGTAATCCAGTCCAGCCAATAGGTTGGAAGTTGGCTGTGGCGAGAACTTGGTCTCGCCACGCCTTCAGAGTATTTAAAGGAATCTCATTTCTATACTCATAGTATTCCATACTGTTTCTCAAACTTACCTAGAGAGTAGTCATCACCCATTTCGAAATCGCATCCGATAGGGCATCCAAGAATCGAAAGCCCACGATCCTTTTGAATGAACTTCTTAAGGGTAGTGGTATACAACTCGATCTCGTCTTCTGGTACTTCTGCTAGAATAGAGTCATGAACTAGAGCGAAGATCCGAGTCTTCATCTTGTTGTCCTTAATGAACTTATTCATATCAATGCCACCTAGCAAGTTAACATCTGAGCTAGGAGACTGCACGAGGAAGTTTAGACCAGATCTTACAGCATGACTACGGATGCCACCATCGCTAGATAGAACATTTGGTAGTCTGCGCTTACGACCAAAGAAAGAATAGATGTAACCATTCTTGGAAATGAACTCCTTGTTTACATCAATCCAGCTCTTAAGTCCTTTGAAGGTCTTGAAGTACTGGTCAATAACATCTTGAGCTTCCTGTAGGGAGAATCTGTAATCCATATTATTACTGCGGGCTTCTTTATTGATCTGATCGGCTACAGTAGGAGCACCAGCCTGATACATACATGTTAGTCCCTACTTTAGTAGGGCACGGACTATACCTTTATCTACGTTTTCTACCATTTGTTAGTATAGTTTTCTAAATTTAATTCCATACGTAGATACCTGCCTTTTGTAATAAACACCAAATTAATTTTTAATATTAAGATGGTACTATATTTCGACCAAAAAAAGTCAAGATATAAAATTTATTACCCCAGCAACTTCTGTTCTAGAAATTCTGTGAGTCTCTGAACCATTTGACGATATCCCTATCGCCTCTGGCTGCTGATTACCATATCTAATTTTAGACTTAGGCTTCCAGCAATTGAGCAGGTTTATTACCTATAAATTACTTTATAGGAGGGCTATGTTACTAACCCCGAATGTAGTGCTTTTAGCAGCTTGCCGCATAAGCGGATATAGTTTTTTAACTTCGCTTACTTCGCAATCCAGCTTAAATACCTGGTGAGCTACTGTAGAGTGAAAATCTTGGCCAGTTCTAAACACATCTTGAAGTGCTGGATCTTTGGATAATACTGCGGCTACGTAAACTTCCGCAGTGGTCAAGTCCATCGAGATGATCTTGTGGCCAGGCTTTGCCTTGATGGCTCCCTTGACAACGGGGTTATCTCGTGGTAGCTGCTGCATATTCAGTTTACCACTAGAGCTTAGTCGTCCGCTAGTAGTGCCGTGAATATTAAAGCTAGTACGAAGTCTACCATCCCTATCTAGCTGTGGGATAATCTTGTCCAGATAAGTATTCTTAATCTTACTCTTTTGACGGATGTTAAGGATTAACTGAGGTACGGGGTGTTGTCCTGCTAGTTCCTGAAGCACTTCGGCATCAGTTGAATTGGAACCAGTACCAGTCTTTTTACCTGTAGGGGAAAGTTTTAAGAAATCAAACAATAGCGTGCGTAGCTGCATGACACTATTAGGATTGAACTGCTTACCCTGAAATTCTTCAAACTCTTTGATCTTAGGCTCTAAGTACAACTCTGCAACTGACTCGTCGATGCTCTTCTGCATTTCTAGCTGACCAAACTTTAGGCGATCCATATCGAACGGAACTCCATTGTCCTGAACGTCAATTAGAAAGTCAGATGCTGGAATCAAGATCTCATTGTATACCTTGTCTAGCTTCTTGTTCTTCTGAACGGAGGGCTTTAGCTTGGCGTAGATAAGAAAAGTTACAATAGCGTCAATAGCAGCGTATGGCTGAATAACTTCAAAAGGAATAGCTTCGAAGGTGAAGTCTTCCTTTAGAACACTGTTACGCTTACAGTAATCAGCAATCCAGTCATACATTGGCTGTTCATAGTCACCGTATTCTGTAAACTGAAGAGCTAGTTGCTTAAGTCCGTGGGTACCGGGATTTTCATCAATGCAGTAGTGAAGAAGCATTGTATCTTCATACCGAGGAAACTCCCATCCCATATGGAACTTGAAGAAGGGAATATCGAACTTAGCGTTGTGTAGTACTACGATCTTCTTGTTGAATAGTTCCTGAAAAAGCCATGATGCTTCTTCGTCAATGCAGTCTGAGTCAATATAAACGCCATGATCGCGTTCATAACAAACACTAACACCTAGAATGTAACCGTCTCTAGGATACAGTCCGGAAGTTTCAGAGTCTAGACCGATGAAAGAATTTGGACTATCAATGGCAGCCTGCAAGAACTTCTTAAGCTGCTCGCTGTCACGAATACCATAGATCTTGTCAGTAGCATACTTTACTACTTTCTTAGACCCAGTGATATACCCGACGATATTCTTTTTGGATTCTTCCCAAGTTCTAGCAGACTCAGGCTTGAACGATACCATAGCTGGATTGATTACCGGGAGAAACTTCTCATCAACAATCTTGCCACTATGGTCTGTTACTGATGCCTTAGTAAAGTACTTTACTGTGTCAGCACCTACTAGAATTACCCATTCGTAGTTATCTGGATTGAACTCAATATCTACGTTTTTCTTTAGGACCTTTTTAATTGTTGGGTCAGAACATAGGGCAAACCTATCAAATTCAAAGGCTTCATCAAATTCACTGAAGAAGTTTGTTCTGCTTGGTTTAGTCTCAATTAATGCTACATTAGCCACCGTATAGGGTCTCCTTTAATTTGATCACTTTAGAGGCTGTCAATTCACCTGGATCTTTTACTGTTTGTAATACAAAGTTGTTTACGCTTACGTGTAGGCCCTCTAACTCTGCTTTAAGCTTTTCAGCTCCGCGCTGCCCTGCTTCATCCGAATCTAGCATTAGAGTTACCGAGCTTATGTTCTGTACTTTTAGAAGCTTGAGCTTGTCAATGCTTCCCTTATTAACACCAAACATACAACAAACATTGGTTAAACCTTTGTCGTGTAAGTTTAGCATATCAAAGATGCCTTCTACTAGAATAATATCGCCATTATAGGGTTTTACCATAGGAAACAAAGGTATGTGTGTTTCTGCGGGATAGAACATATACTTGGGTGTGTTGTTCGCTAAGTCTCTACCACAAAACACTCTGATCTTACCAGACATATCAGTGATAGGAAACACCACTCTATTAACATAGTCTGGATGCTGGAAGGCTCTAAATTTACGGAAAGTCTCTTTAGAGATACCTCGCCACTCCTGATCGAAGGGAGTAGCATTTTCTGGAATCTCTAGACCTACCGTCTCCTTTAGTTTATTCTGTACTAGACTTTTAAATCGCTCTCTCTGAATACCAAGCCAATTAGGTTTTCCACCAAAGTGCTCGAATATATTACCAGAGAATCCACAAGACATACAGTTAAAAACCCCAGTAATCTTGTCGATTCTCATACTGGGGTTTTTATCCTCGTGATCTGGATTTAAACAGCATACTACATGGTCTTTTCCACTGGAACGAAAGTATATGTTCTCTTTTGTTAATAGCTCATCTACTGTCATAGTAATTCCTTAAAATGGTGGAGAATCCCATATTTCATCCATTATGGCTTTATCAGGTTCCTGCTTAAAGCCTTTCCGCTTTTTAGGCTTCTCTTCCTCTGGATCTTTTTCCTCTACTACTTCGCCATTCTCAGGCCCAATAGTAAGACTGTTCCAATCTACCTTAGATATAAAGTCAATCTTAGCATCTCCTCTCATCTTGGTACAGGTGAAGGATATTGACCCATCGCCAGCTTTTAGAATGAAAGCCGCATCTGCTGAGTCGAGAATACCCTTCGCAAAGCGTGCTTCACCACTAGAGTCAATCTGATAAGGTGAGAATACAGGAATCTGTAAAACACCTGCGATTTCCTTTAGAGCGGTACTAACATCAATTTGGTCTTTCCAGTCGAACTTGTCAGTTGTTCCAGAAGTCTTCTTAATCTGGTTAACGTAGTCGATAATAATCAGACCAACGTTACCAAGCTTACGAACTCGTTTGATGATTTCAGCTTTTAGCTTTGGTAGCGTTAAAGAAGGATCATATATAATATCAATCTGAACAGGATTTAGGCCCTCCTTCTGGATAGCCTTGTGAAACTTATCAAAGTCTCTATGAGTCTTGTAAGCTTCCAGGTGTTCCTGCCCATTCTCATACCTATTGGCCCACCAATTAGCTACCTTTAACCACTCCATATTGTCTAGTGTTTTATACTTGACCTTGGAGTGAGATACATTAGCCCCAATAGAACATTGTCTTTGGAGAATTTCTCTGATAGGCATTTCGACACTAAAGTAAAGTACCGATTTACCTTGATTATATACTGTGTTGGCAAGGTTAGAGCAAGTAATTGACTTACCTGAACCTCTCTGACCACCCATAAGAATGTAATCACTACGTTTGAATCGTACTCGCTCGTCAAACTCAGCGTTAAGACCTAGAGGAATATAGTCAGCGATTTCTTCATCACTGTAGAATAGACTTAGCTTTTCTAGATTTTCTTCTTCTGGCTTTAGATCAACCTTGTCTTCGATCTTAGAAATAATGGAGTATAGAGACTCAATAGTTTCTTCCGCTGTTTCAAAGGAAATGGTATTTTCAACATACTTCTGAAGCTGAAATAGTGTTTCCTTCTGAGCGAATTCGTTTTTTAGATAGTCAAGAAGAAGAAAAGGCTCAGCATCGACTTCTACTACCTCAATAGCATATACTTTTTCTAGAGTAGGGGTATCCTTGATGGATAACTTTAACTCATCTAAGTTAGGTAACTTGTGATAATTTTCGACGTGCTTTTCAATTGCATCGTAAACGCGGTCATATTCACCGGGCAGATAATGCTTTCTTAAGTTCGCCCAAGTATCAAAGTCCCCTTCCTCAAGGAGCCTCTTAAATAATGCGGATGCAAGGTTCAAAGTCGTCTCCTTAAAACAAGTTTAGCCGGAGCAGCTAGAAGCTGCTCCGGCTTTCACTTTCAAAGAGAAAACTTAAGCAGCAGCTTTCTCACGCTTAGCTGCACCATCATAGTCAGAAGCTACTAGACCACGACGCGTTAGCATGGTCTTAACACCACGCTCGGTCTTACCAATAGCTTCAGCAATCTGGGCAACAGTCATATTAGCGATATCACTGATGGCTTCTAGTGGATCAGCAGCAGCTCCCTTTAGATCACGCTGCTTTGGCATAGCGTCGATCTCACCAGCGCGCTGTAGGCTTAGAGCCTTACCACGAACTGACTGAACGCTCTTGCCAACAGCTTCGGAAATTTCTTCAACGAAGTTACCAGCACGAATCATGCGAAGAACTACGGCTTCTTCATCAGCAGTGTAGGTCTTTGTGCTCTCTGGCTTTGGAGCTTCCTTAACGTGCTGGGTTAGTTCCATTGAAAGGATCTTGCCCTGAATAGCCTTGGCTGTGTAGCCACCGGGGAACTGCTCAGCGATTTCAGCGTATGTGAACTCACGGCTATTCTCAGTAACAAATTGACGAAGTTCTGCTGTTACTTCGTCAGAGAATGCCTTTGGGGCTGCTGTAGCTAGTTCTACGTCGTAACCAAGCTTACGAAGCTTGGAAGAGATTGACCGAGTACTTGTTTCTAGATCTTCGGCTAGGGTGGCTACAGTAGCGCGTGAAACAGGGGTTTCATCGGCAACGCCGTTTACTAGCTGGGCAGTACGATCTTCGGTCCACTTTAGGGTAGTCATAAATTAATTATTCTCCGTTATATATTGTCTTAGGTTTTCTACAATCAAAACGCCAGCGTCTCTGGCTTTTGAGGTTTTCGCGGTTTCTTTTCCGCTCTCATTTACTAGAATAGTGACGTCTTTCGTTAGGGATGACTTCACTACATATCCTAATCGTTCTAGTTCGACTTGGGCTTCCGCCTTAGTTTTGTAGCTATCTAGTTTGCCTGTAATACAGACAATACCTTTAACTTGCTGACCTGAAGACACAGTATTTTCAAAAGCTAGGTTTTGAGGTAATAGTAAATACCAGTCGTTTTCATGTAGCCACGTTAGAAGGTTTTCAGTAGCTTTTGGGCCTAAGCCAGCAGACTTACAGACTTCATCTGTAATTTCTTCAAGAGCCTTACAGGCTTTTGCAAGTTTATCTGTGGCTGTCTGACCAATGAGTGGAATACCTAGAGCAGGTAGCAGATCGTTAAGATTTTTAGACTTAGATTGCTCAATCTCATCAAAAAGCTTAGTTGCTACTTTCTCTGAATTAAGAGCCTCTGTAATTTCCTCTAGGCTCATGGAATAAATATCGAGAGGATGCGATAACTCTAACTTCTCAATTGAAGAAGGTCCTAGACCTTTAATCTTTAGCGTCGTGGCAAAATGCTCAACACGCTTACGGCTCATGGAGCCACAATCTGGATTCTTACAATAAAGAATATCATTAACAAGAGCTAGAGAGCTATTGCAAGAAGGACAATTGTTTGGTATTTCTATTTGCATACTATCTCTCTGCTCTTGATACAGCCATTATACCCATGTTAGGGGTAAATGTCAAGGATTATTTTTTTATAGCTTAGGGGGAATACTTGCTAGAATCTCAGATAGTTTATCTATGGAGAATAGTTCAGTCCAACCCCCAAACTTAGAGGCTCCGTGATATCTATGGTCGATCCATAGTTCATGCAGATACTCTTCTAGATAATAAATTTCTTCTAGTTTACCCGGAATGATCTTCTGAATACGAATGTCGTATCCCTTGAAACCACCAGCTCTCTTGATAGCATCCTTCCAATTGCGACCCTTCGTAATTCCTATCTTAACGCATTCTCGTAAATTAGTAGTCTGATTTACTAGAACTACTACATATAGAATTGCGTCTAAGTTAGCTTCATCTGGATGGTTCTCAAAATACTTAGGATTATAGATTCCCTTACTCATAGGCTCTTCTTCTTCCTCTACTTCCTCTTTAGGCTGAGGAACTGCTACTGGCTCTACTGGTGCCTTTTGGGCAGCAATAATAAGGGCTAAGGCTAGTGGGTCAAATACTACTACAAGTAGTATGATGATTGCTCTTACAGCACTTTCAAGCATGGTTTGATTGAGATCAGTGCCGTAAATAAGCGCAGCAATATACTTAATTGGTCCTACCTCAGCCTCAAGTTGTCTAGCTTCGGCTCTAAGAGGTGCGGACTTTTCGTTTATTTCAGAAATAGTATCTTGGTTATTAGATATGCTATTTAGCAGCTGAGTTCTTTCAGCCTTTTGTCTATTTCTCAGCCTAGCTGCTATCATAGCTCCGTTAGCGTCATCGGACCTTACTAGTAGTTGATCTACTTGTGCGTCCATTTGTATTAGGCTCTGTCTATTAGATTGTATAATAGCTTTCGCGTTATCCAGCTTAGTATCAAATACTTCTAGCTTAGCTAATACATTACTAGATACTAAAGCTTGGTCGCTGTGAGCTTTCGACAGAAATCCAAAAATACCCATACTAGTAATAAATGCTAGAATTATTACTGCTGGGACTAAGTATAGTTTAAGCTGCCAACCACATGTATCCCAGTATTTATGCAGCCATAGGCTAGTAACTATTTTTGCTGTTTCTAATACTATTCCCATAATAATTATGGGAACGATAGCTGCGGCAAATATGGCAGTAAGCCCCGATATTGAGTACCATGCGGCGGTAGCACTCAATAGTAGAGCTACTACTAAAGTAGCCTTATTAAGCATTTAGAAGTTCTAGGAGCTTTTCTTTGGGTAAGACACCCAGTGTCCTCTTAAGCTCCTCCCCTTGATCATTCACTAATATAATAGTGGGTACCGCATCCACTCTCCATTCTATAGCTTTCTCTACGTTAATATCAATATCATACACTTTGATATTCGAGTAATCATTTAGAGACTCTAAAGTATTTTTAAGTCTCTTACAAGGACTACACCAAGAAGCTGAGAAAATAATTAGTTTATTCATATACTCTCCTTACAACTCTAGGAATAATCTCACCTGCTCGTATAACTTCTACTAAGCAATGCAACTCTAAATTTAGTTCTTGGATATACTTAGCATTGTGTAGTGTAGCCCTAGAGACTACAGCGCCACCAATGTTAACGGGTTCCAAGATTGCTACTGGACTAACTACACCGCTACGGCCAACCTGCCATTCTACTGCTAGAAGTTTAGTAACTACTCCGCCCTTTCGCTCCTTAAGAGCAAAGGCACCACGAGGATGCTTGGAAGTATACCCTAGAGCTTGGAACTCATTGTGCTTGTTAAGCCTATACACTAGGCCATCCTGAGGGAACTGATCGTACCAGTCTTTTGATTTATTAGTTGCAGTATTGAAGCCCTCAATACTTAGATACAACATATCTGTAGACCAATGTTCATTATCTACAAAGGGCGTAACCCCATAAGCAACAAAGGTCAAGTTCCTAGATTGAAACTCGTCTACTAACTTTAGGTTCAGAGCGCCAGCAGCATAGTTGCGAGCATTCTCAATCGTCTTAGGAGCTACAATCTCACCTGTAATTTGCAAGAATGGATTGATCCAGTGCTCAAGTTCATTTGGAACTAGAGTAGCCATCTTGTCTGTAATATCTAGACCCTCCTTACCGTCGCCACGAGTAAGGGCTAGAACAAATCTACCTTCCGCGTAGTAAAGAGCTACAGCAGCTCCATCAAGCTTCGGAGTTACAACCACTTCGCCACCTAGATCAATAAGCGGTTCGTCATCATAACACTTCTGTAGACTCCACATAGGAAAGGCGTGAGGAATCCTGTCGCCAACGACTGGAGCCCCCACGCCTTGATATCCGTAGTACTCCGCTAGCTTATCGAATTCCTCATCGCTGATGATTGGATCACCCGCGTAATATTTGGCACTCGCATAATCTAGGAAGTTCTTCATTGATAAATATCCTGTAAAAGTTCTTTGAAGTTTGATACTATCACATCTTTAGACTCAGCTAAAGACAAGATTTCAACTAAGCCGATAAATAGCTCTTTTGAGTTATTTAGATCTAGTGGCATAGCAACTCCTTCTTTAGACGGCATCCACTCCTCAGAGAAGTCTAAAAAGTACTTTCTAACATGAAGGTACTCGACGCCTCTGAATCTGTTGATTGTCAGGCGAACCTGAAAATCATCAGTGCAGTGAATTATTCGTGAATAGATTTCTTCATCATCCATGTGACCTTTCCTTTAGCGAGGCCGCTAAAGGGGCTACACTAGTTACACTAGAGGGTCTGATAAGCCTAAAGGAGTCAGCATCCCAGCAGAACATAAGAACTGTATCTTCTGTTTCCCTGGCTCTATTAGACTTATCTTGAATGTATGGGGTGGAAAAATCTAGAGTGCAAACATTGTACTTCAGCTTATTTGACTCTAAGCTTCTATACGTGATAGTTGCATCTCCAAACTCTTTTACTGCGTTAATTAATTCGTCTTTTGTCATAATCCTCTTGTCGGCAGGTTGGCATACTTGCTGACACGAGTTAGATTAGGCAAAGAGTCCGGCGAAATAAACAGCCGCCTTACCAGTTAGCTTGCTGATAATATCATTATCAACAGTCTTACCGGCCTCTTCTAGCGCAGCGATAAGCTGAGCCTGAGCATCTTCCTTGCTTACGCGAGTAGACGCTGACTTTGTAGTCTTAGAGGCACTGCTGCCACCTGACTTAGCGGCTTCCTTCTTTACGTAGACACCAGCCTTGCTAAGAATCATACGTACACCGTTTACTGACTCACCGAGTTGCTCGGCAATTTCGGCTACAATGTCCATTGAGTTTTCTGGAGTAGGCTCGGCCTTCTCATACATTTCAATGGCCTGTGCCTTGCTCTCATCTGTCCATGGCATATTAATAAGCTCCTTAAAAGTTAAAACATCAACTTCTTAGTTGATGAATGTATTATAGATTTATTGAATTGAAAAGTCAAGAATTATTTTTTGAATATTCTTTTCGTTCTTTCCATTTGCTGTAACATATAGCCACAGCTTGACCCTGCTCATAGCCACTGGCTACTTCCTGAGCAATACATCTGGAAACGAATTCTTCTTTTGTTTCATTTTTACGTGGTTCTACTGGCATTTGAAAATCTCCAATGAGTCATTGAATGCAGTGACTCTCATGTGAAGGGCTCGTCCCTTCTTTACACCGTCTAAAAGACAAGTGTTGCAAATATTAATAGCTAGTTCTGAGCCGTCCATAGGGTCAAAAACTCCTGAGCCATAGTGACCATAGGTACTGAACTCGGTTCCTTCTAGGGGCTGATTTCTCCCAATATTCTCTAGCTCTTTTCCACACACGAAACAGGGTACTAGGGTTTTATCCATTTATTAATCTCCATGGGCATTTGTAACTGGTTGGGTGAATTCTGTCTCTCGTGGGGCAGTACTTAAGGTTCACTAGAACATCACCCGGTTTTGCGGCTTTTCGCACCTTAGCGGCGGCTATTCTGTTGTAGGGTAGAATCCAGACTACATGCCCGGAAATTCTTTGTCTAATTTTGCATAAATTTTCGGGCAGTTCGGCGCTGTTAGGATCGTTGGACCCTGCTGATATGATGGTCACATTACCCTGCTGCTTAAATCGCTTAATATAGGAAGACGTTGCGCCTTCTTTTGCATGTGTAGCACAATTTTGCGCTAGCTGGCCCATACCTTTGGCAATGGAATCACCTATAATTACACAATCCATCGTTTCTCCTGAAATAGAAACTGGGACAGTGTTAACCACTATCCCAGTCTGTTATTTTTGGTAGCCCGAACGGGTTTCGATCCCGCTTCTCTTGGGTGAAAACCAAGTATCCTAGCCACTAGACGACCGGGCCAAATATGGTGGGAGCGGAAGGATTCGAACCTACTCACCCGAAGGAACTGATTTACAGTCAGCCGCTGCTCTCCAACTCAAGCCGCGCTCCCATGGTGCGGATGAAGGGACTCGAACCCCCACACCTTTCGATACTGGTACCTAAAACCAGGGCGTCTACCAATTCCGCCACATCCGCATTTAACTCTGGTCGCGACGACGGGATTCGAACCCGTGACTCAGGCACCACAAGCCTGCGTGTTACCAACTACACTACGCCGTCATGGATCCCCCTGATGGATTCGAACCACCACATACAGAGTCAGAGTCTGCTATCCTACCGTTAGACGAAGGGGGAACTGGTAGACTAGATAGGTTTCGAACCTATGACCTCTGCTGTGTAAAAGCAGCGCTACTACCACTGAGCTACTAGTCTATCTACTAAATATCGTATTTAAATATTAAGCCTTTATAGGACTTTCTATTACCTGTGCATACATTTCTTATACCATGCTGTATTGACTTAATAGACAGTGTTGGACTAATTATACCTATTTCAATAAGATCTTTAGCACATTCATAAGTATTTTCATATACTTATGAATGTGCTAAAAGTATTTTAGATGCATTTTTTCTTTTACTTTCCGCAAAAATACTATCTTCCTTATGATTTCTTAGGGAGATACCTTGATTTAGTAGTATTTTTCGTATAGTACTATGATCTACGCTATAGAAATTAGCTATGTATTTTATAGTATTTGATTTATATAGATTTACTATTTCTTCTTCTGGGAGGTCTAGGTATCTAACTCCATCCCCACCTTTTGTGGCGTTATAGCCTCTCTGGCCGTAAGAATTGTATATTTCTATATATTCTATTTCTTTATGCTCCAGGATACCTTCTGGAAATTCTCCAATGATTTCCATAGAGAAAGAATCTAGTCCGTACTTGTTCATAGCAGCATAAAGGGGTCTATAGGGAAACTTATTAGCGTCACGTATGTGTTGAGATAGTCTAGTGTGCATATCTTGATAAGTCTTACCAATATACGACTTATCATTTTTCATATTTATAATTCTGTATAAAGTACCATTCATTTTAACTCCTACTTGAATTGCTTATTCTGTCGTAGGAGGACAGACAGGGGAGCTACCCTTTCAGCAAAAACTGGTCTAGATGGAGAGACTCGAACTCCCAGTCCCCGCGCCCCAAACGCGGTGCCTTACCATTAGGCCACATCTAGAAAATGGTGGAGATGACAGGACTCGAACCTGCTACCTTCTGAATGCAAATCAGACGCTCTCCCCGGTGAGCTACATCCCCATGGTTGTTCCAACTGGGTTCGAACCAGTGACCTCGACATTATCAGTGTCGCGCTCTACCAGCTGAGCTATGGAACATCATTTATGTAATATAGCCTAGTTAGGCTACTAAGTCAATATGTATTTTATGGTATGCCCGGAAGGACTCGAACCCTCAACCTTCTGATTCGTAATCAGACGCTCTATTCCAGTTGAGCTACGGGCATATGGTAGACACTACAGGGATCGAACCTGTGACCTAAGCCTTAAGAGGGCTGCGCTCTACCTACTGAGCTAAGTGTCCATAACTTTGCGACCATGTGTCAGCGTTTGATGACCATGCTCGTTAATTTCTTTCCAATTGTCCAACCAAGGGCCTCTAAAAGACAGAACCCAAGTAGTGCCATTACTGTCTACTTTGTGCATCCGATCACGAGGAGTAAACACAAAGGAATCAGGCTTGAGAAACTTTCTAGACCCATCTTCTAGATGTTCCGTCATGCCGAGTCCACTAGGAAGAATCCAACTCCATGCATTGAAGGCGTGAGTATGATAAGCTTCACGGCTACGACCGTCAAATTTGAGAAGCACAATAGAAAAGAGCTTCTTTGACTCGATAAGCCAGTAGCCTGTTACAGAGCTATCTGGACCGCCATCTTTAGACTTGAAGAATAGTCTCATACTCACGCCTCCTATAAATCACTTAGCAGTGAATCGCTTGCCTAGTAGGTAAATGCCAATGCAGGGTAACGAGATAGGCCATGAGAGTCCTACGACAATAGTTGTAATACCGTAGAAAAATAACTTATCTCCATCAAATTTACGTACTAGTACTTTCTTAGTATAGTCAGTAGTATATTCCATTCTATCCATGTAGAATAGACTATCTGACTTCATACCGGCCTTAAAAGTCCGATAAAAGATAAACGCTAGGAATCCGATAAGCCAAATAATCATTTTACGTTCACAATGCCCTTGAAGTCATATGGAATTACGATCGTGTTAACCTTACCAGCAGCAACCGCTTCCGCAATCGTAACGATAGCAGTAGCTTCCATGTACTTGGTCGCACCAGCGTTAGCATTCAGAGCCGCAATACGTTCAGCTTCTAGCTTAGCAGTATCGACTTCAACAGCCTTACGCTTACGCTCGTTCTGAGCCTGAACCAGAAGGTTAGCTGACTGAACGATGTTTTTAGCAGGAATAATCTGCTTGACTAGAACCTGCGAGATATTAATTGAGGTATCAAGCTTTTCTTCCTGAAGCGAACGAACAACTTCTTCACGAATAGAGTTCTCAATCTCAGCTCGGCTATCATTCATCTTCAGCGATTCGTACCGGCGAGCGATCTTATAGACCGCATTGCGACCAACCTGATGCATATAATTGAACATCAAATAGGTGTGGCCTTCGTCGTCCGTAGCATGGAATGAACGGCTCTTAGTTGTGTAGATATCAGCTACTGAGCTTGGATTAATGTTGTAGATGATTGATACGTCAAAGTCTGCAACAGTGCTGTTATCCGACGCTAGAGGAGTTAGATCCTCTACAGATACAGAAACGTCCTTGACGGGAAACAGAAGAACATCCCCAAATAGAGTTTGATTAAACGAACCTGGAAGTAGTTCTTCCTTTTCAATGGTCTTATCAAAGTTGACGCGGATAGCTGACTGGCCAGTCTCAACACGCGAGCAAGCAGCTAGAGTAAGAGCTAGGGCTGATACGGCGATAATCTTAAAATTCATAAATTAACCTTTCTTAAAGAGAATAACGTAATATACCCTAGTTAGGGTGACAAGTCAACATCTATTTTAATGGAGGTGAGTGAGGGATTCGAACCCTCGGTACCGTTAAGTACAACAATTTAGCAAACTGTCGCTTTAGACCGCTCAGCCAACTCACCCAAAACTTTCTCTAGCTTCTTCCTCGCTAAGAAATAGTCGCATCCCATCATATCGCAAGTTTTTATACTTGCGCGCGAACCATTCCTTACGAGAGGCTAGATCATTACAAACTTCTTCTAGCGTTTCACCACGAGCGTCGCCCATGTGACCCGCTGTATATTCCCGCTTGGGGCAACCTTCTGACCAAATTGCTTTTAGAAACATTAAATAATTCCTGTAATCCAGTTTTCAGCGCAGTTCTCAGCATATTGCTCAGAATAACCAATAAGAGGTCTGCGCTCTTTTAAAATATTATCTTCATACATATAGACGACGAAAGTTTCGTCTTCTCTATGAATTTTAGCAATTCTATTATTTTGTTCGTAAGTACTAAGAAGCACAATAATCTCCTAATTGGTTTCCCGCCGTGGATTCGAACCACGATAACCAGATTCAAAGTCTAGGGTCCTACCTTTAGACGAACGGGAAATGGCGAGGGTGCAGAGAGTCGAACTCTGGCTTGCAGTTTTGGAGACCGCCGTGCTACCGTAACACTTCACCGACGTAATTATGGTGAACCCTCCGGGACTTGAACCCGGAACCTACCGCTTAAAAGGCGGTCGCTCTAACCATTGAGCTAAGGGTACGTGGTGCCGGAACAGAGAATCAAACTCTGAACTGATGCTTACAAGGCAACTGTTATATCACTTAACTATACCGGCATTGGAGGTGTGGACAGGAATTTAACCTGCTTGAATCTGGGTTGCAATCAGATGCCTAAACGGTCGGCCACCACACCCTACTGTGTTTTGGAACTCCTGCTAGGAGATATTCCATTTGATCTGCTAGAATACGTTTGTTCTTAAGAATCATATTCTCATAGTGATTAGGAGCATAGGGAACATAAATAAGACTCATATCAGACTCATTAAGAGTCTTAGCGCCTTTCTCTTGATTACAAGGCACGCAGGCTGTAACCACATTAGTCCACTCGTCTTTACCACCACGCGAACGTGGCACAATATGATCGCGGCTAAAAAATCTATGATTGGTATGGGTAAACCCACAATAAGCACATAAATGCCTGTCTCTAGCAAAAAGGGTAGGATTTGTTAGAAGAACTTTAGTATGTTTATGGAACTCGGAGCCTTTAATAGCAATAATACTGCTAGTTTCAAGCTTGCTCTGCTTTCCGGTTATACGATTGAACCCTCCGTGATACTCAGCGACAGTTTCGCCAAGTGACCATGCGACGAGGTCTTTAGCATGATAGCTAATGGCTTCGTCGCAATTGATCCATGCACGAGGAGTTCCCGACATGTCTAGTGCAAGAATTGTTGTCATATACTATAAGGCACAAACTTATTGCTCTTTTGAATATTTTCTTGCGCTGTTAGATATTGAAGGTTATTCTCAACATGTAATCCGCATACTAATTCCCCGTTCAAAGGTATTATATGATCTACATGGTAGCCTTCTGGGCACTTAGAATAAAACTCTTTTATTGTCTCAAGGTTCGCCCATTTGGGAGTTCTCTGAGCCTTTCTAGCATTATAGTTTGATTGTCTATAATTTTGTGTTTTATAAGTAACTACAGCATGGCACATTTTGCAATGTGCATTAAGACCATCAGCATTGCTTGAGTTTAATCTAAAATCTTCTGTATGCAAGAATTTTTCGCAACTAGTACAAACTTTGTGATCTACTAAAGATAATACATAATTTAGGAGTTTACCTTTATTTTTATTGGGAAACAAGTCCTTAATTATTTTACTTAAACTATTGTAACTTACACCCAACTTGGAGTGGAGATTTTCACCACTAGCTATGGCATTACAAAAAATAGTAAAGTTTATATTATATCTATGTAAGATACTTGTATCTAAGTCACTTAATATTAAAGCTATAAGTTCTTCTTTCTCTGAAATTAACATTTTAGCCTCCTATAAGGCATTAGCCTAGTTAGCATATAGGTACTAACAGGGGAGCTACCCTTTTCAGCTATCTTGGTAGGCCCGGAGAGACTCGAACTCCCATCTTAGCTCTTATGAGGAGCATTTTCTACCTTTGAAATACAGGCCCACAATATTTTATAGCTCATCGACTAGATAAACTAGCCAAAGGATGGGCCAAACGAAACTAAGTAAACCAAAAATAGTTGTTAGTTTAGAGTTTAACTTAACATATTTATCGGAGATCGCCGTTAGAAACGTAATGATTCCGACAATTACGTATAGTGCAATAGCTATTTCTAGCATGGTTATCTCCAAAAACTGGCTCGGATGGCAGGGATCGAACCTGCGACCACTTGTTTAACAGACAAGAGCTACTACCGCTGAGCTACATCCGAATAATATGAATTTAGTCTTTCCTCGGAACTTCGTATTTTATTATGAAAATATGGAGGAGGTAAAGCACAATTTAACTTTTTGGCTAACTTTTTAATACCAGTATCTGAGTAGCCATATATTTTACCTGTCTGTGTAAATCCAAGCTCCCAAATTTGTTTTTCCAATAAGCTTTTATCAAAAGAGTTATGACTCTTTTTCTGTCTAGCTAAGGAAGCACATTTTTGACTGCAATAAATCTGATCTGAGTCTTTTGGTTTAAACATGGTATTACAACATTGACAGGTTATATCTACTAATATAGTTTGATGTAGCCTAGCATGTTCACTATTAGTTGTTAATTCTAGATTATCTATTGAGTTATTGGAACGGTTTTCATCTTTGTGATGAACAACTTCTTCTGAAGTAACCCATCTGCCTAGCTTCATTGACATTATATGCCTATGGTAGTAAACCCTATATGAGTTACCAGTTGCTAGTGGATGATTCTTATCTAGAAAGTAAGCATACTTTAGTGAGCTATCTATTCTTAGTTCATTTTCTTTAATTTCTCTGTACATTTTGTCTCCTATAAGACTTTGCCTAGTTAGTGTATAGGCACTAACAGGGGAGCTACCCTTTTCGGCAAACTGGTGAACCTAGCAGGACTCGAACCTGCATACTCCAATTACGCTTTTAACGACCGCTTAGAAGGCGGGGGCGATACAGGTCCAAAATTAATAATACTATCAAACCGGAAGGAACGCCAAGCATCGGCTTCCATGTCCCATACGGTTACAATCTCATTCTGAAAAACGGGAGCGCTACGAGTGCTTTCTGAGGAATCACCAAGCACATCAGTGTGTGTAGTGCAGATCATACGACGAACTGAGCCGTCCTTCTTCTTGAAGTGAACCTCTAGGGTTCCCTGCCGAAGTTGATCGCGAATCTCATCAATAGTCATTCCCGTTTCCTTTCAATGTAATATAGACAAATTGGGCAACAAAGTCAAGGATTATTTTTGCTCGACCTTCATTTCCAGTGTAAAAGGCACTTTCAGCCTTTGCAGAAATGTAAGTTCACTGGCCATCTTGTCCTCAATCTCTAGAGAGAACTGAGGATACGCATAATAAGCTGTAATGAATTTATCGCGAAGACGATAAACTGATTGAATAATTACTCGCATTGTGTTCTCCTAGATCTGGTGAGGGCGGTGGGACTCGAACCCACACGGAATCAATCCACGAGATTTTAAGTCTCGCGCGTATAACCAGTTTCGCCACGCCCTCATTACTTACAAAGTATATCCCAGATTATCTTAAAAGTCAAGAACTTTTTGAGGCAATGTTACTTTTTGTTGCACTTGCAACAACTAGGTGTAACCAGAATGTTGCTAACCAATTCCAAAAAGTGAAAGTAATAGTTGTTCCAAACAGTTGATTAACAGCTAGAATACTAAGGAAAGGGCCTATAGCAAATATAGCTAATACCAACAAAACTACACCGGCTACACCAAAGGTTAAGAAAATATTGTTTAGCATTTATACTCCAAAAAGTTTTACGAGGCTACTATATCATCGCCTGTGCGGTCTAGAAACTTGTAATCTACATAGGTAGGATCAAAAGGTTTCAGAGCTGATATGATAGTATCAATATCAAACTCGGCACAAGAGTACACGTCTAGTCTTAGATTACCTGGAGATTCCTCATCCCATACATGAAGAGCGATGTGTGAGGTCTCGATAACACTCACAGAGGTTAAACCCCTGTTACCTGGCATATCATGATAGGTACTGAATGGCCCCATAAGAAGCTTCATTCCAATATTCTCAATCAATTGCTTTTTCCAAGCATTGATGAATACAGGATCTACAGGTGGTTTATTGACTCTTGCGTTTACTACAAGAAGATGATGTACTAGCATTAATTTTCCTTTAGGCTAAAACTTGCGAAGTCATGCCTATACGGACGATAAACGTCCACTCCATATTGTTTTAGATGTTCTAGTGAACCTAAATCATACGAATAGGCCCCTACGTAACGTCCAGCGTAGTTTTGCTGTTTTAAGAAAAAGCGACTGTCATCCTCCAGAGCCTCAATAACAAAAGTTCTGTAGTACTTTGCCGACTTATCTTTTACTTGATCTAGCTCTTTGACGATAATAGCCATGGCGTGTTCCTTAGCGTGCCAAACTATCTCTCCGACTTCGAAGGATTCTCGGATGCATGGTTCTGGAATAATACCTGGGTTACTGTAATTAGCACCAACAACTCGTGAAGGTACGCCGACTTGTTCGACGATTTCCTTTACAAAACCCACACTACGATACAAACGCTGTGCAATTTCTGAAATGGAATCTCCATCTAGATAGCCTTCAATACACGTTTGAATCTCATGAGCTTCTGCGGGTTTGCCACGATTTTGAGCGCGACGACGCTCTAGCTCTGCCTTTTCCTCCTTATAGTTCTCGATTATCTTAGCCAATCGAGTAGGATTAGGAGAAATATTAAGGATTGCGTAGGCATCCTTCTTTGGAATAGGCTTTTCTGCTTCAAGGAGTTCAATAACTCGCTTGATGTTAGCTTCACTTAGATTTTCGTGTTCTTTGACTTTAATCTTAGATTTAGTCATTAAGCCCTCCTTAAAGCAGAAATATAGCTTGTTTAACCGATAATGTCAACTTAAATTTTGAAGATTGTTAGAATACCATCAGACACTTCATAGTCTAACATGTCACCTTCATTCCAGTCTAGATTGCGTAACATACTTTCTGGAATGGTGACAAAATGTTCGTCCAGTTCTTCATTATATTCTAGTTCCACTTTTATTTCTCCGTGCAGGCTTCTACTACCGAAGGGAAATGTTGTTTTACTATTTCCCAGCATTGTTCAGCCACTATGCGGTGCTCTTTCTGAGTGCCATTATCCATCCTTAGTAGACAGAAATGTACCCAAGAACGTAGAGTTCCCGCCATGATTACAGTTGATTCAGTATTGCCTTCTGGTAATACCGCTCTTGCTTGCTCTTTAGCAATACCGTTCTCTATAGCCCAGTTATATGCTTTTTGAGACCTTGAGATAACTTCCCATTGAATCATATTCCAATCTTCTTGAATACGACTATCAGTTTTTGATAGTTCTACAGAATTTTGACGATTCTTTGGGTCCTGGAGGCGGGCTTCCCTAGCCTCAAATCCTAGTGTCTTTGTTGGATCAGCGTACCGCTGACTGTATTCCTGAAACGCAAAACTACGATGCCGAAGAATCTGTCTCGCAATATCGCGTGTAGTCTTGATCTCTAGGCTCATGTGAACCATTTCTAGAGGAGACCAATGCTGATTAGAAATAAGATACTTGACTAGCTTTGCAGCAGTCTTTGTGTTGTTCTGGTTATCCGGATTGGATACTCTAGCGCACCAAGCGACTAGTTCCTCGGCACTAAGGCACTCGGTGTAAGCACTGGGCTTAGATAAGCATACTAAGTTTACTTGACTCACGAAAGAACCTCGTTTAGTGCTTCTAACTTATCGTGATACTCGGCAATGTGACCTAGTTCTGTTTCTATAGCTCCTAGAAGATCAGTATGATCGTGAATAGCCATTGGATTAGCCAGCATAATCAGAATATTCATTCTATGCTTTTTAATATTGCCTTCAAAATGCGCCTCTAGTGCCTCTATGATTTCATTTTTCATTTTTATCTCCAAATATGAACATACTTATTAAGAATAGTGCTACAAGGAACCAAATCCAAGCTGGTAGTGCTACAATTAGCAAGGCTATTAATAATAACACAAAACAAATAGTTAGAAAATCACCTAAGAAATCCATTATCGTCCACTCACTCTCCCACCTTTTTCTTTCTGGGCTTCTACAAGTTCATCATCCCACCAATGCGGTTTACCTCGTACCTTCCAGCTAGCAAAGGGCCATTTGTCAAGCATGTAAAACATACGATATGCTTGGATGTGATCGGGGCCTTTTAGATGTTCAGGCATTGCTAGTGTAGGGTCTGTCCAACCAACGTCGGGTAGGTGCTTTAAGTCTGGAAGTCTATTAACTTCAGTACAAGAAGCATGTCGTTTAAATCCGCGATAAACTGCTTCTTCTGTTAAAGCATTAGCATAGTTAACTGTCCAGTAATAGTGTTCAATACTTGAGCGAACCCACACAGCACTGGGATGTGAAACGTGAGTTGGAAGGTATCTAGTAAAAGTACGCTCCTCAATAGAAGGTTCTTTAGACTTAGCATGGTTAAGTTCCTTTAATTGTTCAGAAGATAGTTTTTCTGGTACATAACCAAATAGTTTATCAATCCAAACTGTAGTTGTAAGTAGCTGGGCTGCTTCGAGGACCATTTTGGTTACGTGTTTATCTATATGATATTCAGCACAACGATCAAGATCTCTATCTAAAAAAAATAAATTCATTGGCTTAGATCCGGATAAATTGCATATTTCATAATTTCAGGAACTTCCTCTGGTGACTTAGCTTGTTTTTGTAGATTTAACTGAGCAGGAAGGTAACATAGATTTGATTCATGATGGTCTCCTCCCTTAGACAATGGGTAAATGTGGTCTACCTGGTACCCTTCAGGACATTCTTTATAAATCTTTTTTATTAAGTCTAAGTTAGCTCCATTCAAAGAAGCACCTTTTATTATTGCTTTCCTTTTAGCATTAGAGGCTCTAATTATTTCTGGTCTATGAATCCTTTGTTGCTTGTTAGCCTCCTTAGAACAGTCTTTACAGTCATAACTCTTTCCAGCTTTTACAGACTTACTATTATAGAATTCTTCCAAAGCTTTATCTTCTTTACAGGTTACACATCTTCTATACCCTAGTTTTAAAAGTAATTCTACTCTCCAAACTGTACTTTTATCTTTTACTTCAGCAATATCTGGAAATGCATCCACTAAAGCTGACTTTAACGTTTTATGCGTTATACCAAAACTTTTGGATACTAAAGTAATATTTTCTAGTTCAAAAATTTTATAGCATAAGTCGTCAAATGTTATCTCAGGAACATGTCCTCTTTTCCTTTTTACTATATCTGTTGGGTTTCTATTGTATGCTTCTACAAGCATTTTTGTAAATATATATTTATTCATAATATATACTTTAGCATAAATACCTACATATGTCAAGAACTTTTTATTAGTTGGTAAATTAAATTTTACTTGGTATTATTTTCTTTACGAACCCAATTTTCCATAAGCTTTCCGTAGCCAACAATGTCATGTATATTATCTTCGTACATATGATCGCCATTTAACATACGAGCAATCTTATCTGCGATAGTGGTAAGACCTTGTTTTAATACGGGGGGAAGTTTCTCCCAACGCTCAGGTCTAATTCGGTAAGCATCCTGAATAGCCTGAGCTATAGTAGCGTGCTCTTCAAAAGCTCCGTACCGTAAGCCTCGTTCTTCTAGTGTGTCTTCTACTGACATTTAGGTTCTTTTCTCTCATTGATAGCTTCTCGAACACAGTTATAGTATTCTAGAAGACGATTATATTTAAAGCCCGTTTCGTTGTAGGCTCGGATGCTTCGGTTATTGTCTCTAATCTGTCCAGCCATTGTTAGATCAGAATTAGGTGGCAAGGGGCCCACCTTGTCGTTAAGTTGCTCAGGTACTGGAGGCACTTTATGGTACGTACCTAGACCAGTCTGTGATTCTGCGCATCCGACTAATAGAAGTGCTACTAATAGAATTCTCACTTTAGTGCCTCCTTCAGTTTATTCTGGTCTGTTACGACTTCGGCATCGACCTTGCACTCCTGATAGATGGGCTTTTCGACGATTGTTTCAATACGAGTCTGAATAGAAGTCTCCTTCTCTTTGCGCTCGTTATTGTCTTTGTCTGTATGCTCACCAAACTTGATCGAGTTATCAATTAGTTTTTTACTAAGTTTCTCGTTCTTTAGGGTCTCAGCAGTTACTTTAGCTTCCCACTCTACGCGACAGTCTTCCCGACCCTGGATGTAATAATGTTCCTTTGTCCAAAGAAAAGTTATTACAATAGCTAGAATCGGAATTGTTATTCGCCAGTTGTCAAAGGCCCACTTAACGGCAGCTTTTCCGAACCCTATTATACTTAGGATGAATTCCATTCGTTTCTCCAATGCAAATAGGGGCCGTTAAGCCCCTAGTCACATGCTTCACATTTTGGATATTGAAATACAAATCTACTTGCAGGAGCACCACAACTAAAGCAAATCTTGCTAGAGTGTTGTCTAGCAAATCTTGCCATAGAGTCTGTGGTATGATCCCCACCCTCATAGATAAGATGAAGAAGGCCCTTGTGGACTCTTGCTTCCACAGCGTCTACAGGAGGTCCGTTGTTGAACTCCTCTTCCCACTGTACCATTGTAATGAAAGAGTCTAAAAGAGATTCCCAGTATTCTGGGACTTCATCGGTTATCAAGTAGTTCATTTAGGGTTCTTTCAGGGTCTTTGGAGGTAAAGTAGGCACGATCTTCTGCATCAGTCATTGGACGATGCTGGGTCTTACCTTGTTTGTCTTTCCAGCAAATATAATAATTATTATTAAAAGGTATTGTCCAAATGTTACGCATATCTCTCCTTTGAGTGTGGGATTCTGTTCCAAGGCTCCCACCGCCTGTCGTCTAGCTTATGCAGCTAGCGCGAATGCAACGTTATCGTTTGCAGTTAATTATGGCACTTTGCCAGTCAATAGTCTCGGAAAGGTCTATGTAATGTCAGTCGATTTCCAAGTCGTCCCCGTAAATGGTGGAGACGGCGAGAGTCGAACTCGCGTGCTGTCCATTTTTATTACAAATCGTCAGCGACTATGCATTTGTTATAACAAATTATGCTCGAAAAGTCAAGATATATTTTAGTGAATCCCGCCAAGAACGGGTTCAGACTGATATAGTTGACCAGCTACTATCGCAGTATCGCGGATAGCTTTCACGTGCCTCTCGGCATCTTCCATAGACTCGGCCCAGATTTGTACGGAGTACTGTTTTTGGCCCAGCTTGTAGTCTACTATAAAAACAAATAAATTTCCACTGATAAAGTCTTTGTGGATAGTCATTCCTTCAATCATTAGTTTGCTCCAATATATAATCGCGGACAGCTAAGCCTCGCTCATTTAAATTCCAATCTGTGTAAGATCTGGTGAGACCAATCCTAGCCATATAAGATCCAATTACGTTATATGCTGCACCAGGAGGGCCTGCCCACCCTGTTAGCCATTCACGTTCCATAGGAATTAGCTTTTCTGCAATTTGTTCAGGCGTCTTCATTATGCGTCTCCTATCTATGTCTCATATTACGAGGTTTAAGCTTCAGAGTCAAGTAAAAAATTAAGCATCCAAACCCAAGATATCTTCATTGAATAACTCTGTATTTCCACCCTTTGATAGAATTACGTTATCTGAAGTTAACCTTTTATCTTTATATTTTCTTAAAATTTCTTTTTCTCTTTCTCTCGCTTCTTTTAACGTAGAAAATTCCCATGTTTTTATAACTTTTAAGTAGTTTATTTTTTCATATTTAAATCTGCTTGTAGCATCTTTTGATGTTATGCCTATTTTATAGAAGTATCTGTTATCCAGTGATTGTATTTTTACATAGTAAAGATATGAAACGCTGGAATCATTTAATAAAATCACTCTAGCTTCTTCATAATCAGAAAATATATCTAATAATGCTTCTAATTCAGGTATATCTCTACTATGATAAAATCTTAATAGGTACTCTTCCTCTGTCCTATATTGATTAACTATACCCCTTATTTCTTCAATAAAAGCTTTTTTACTGGATATACCAGAAGATAGTATACTTATTTTATTCGCAATAGAACTCTCCGTCTTTTTTAATTTACTAGATATTTCTGCAGTTGAAAATCCTAGTACTTTATACTTAATTAACTCTTCACATTCTTTGTCAGTCCAAGATATTTGTTTAAACTTTTTATTAGTATTTATTTTACCCCTATTTATTAATAGGGAGCCCCTTACTTGTACACTTCTTAAACTTCTATTAAATAAATGATCCTTATGAATTACTTTATAAGGTATTCCCTGACTTCTTAAGTCTATTATAATGTTGTCTTCTTCTATTGTCCATTTTTCAGCCATATTTTATTATAGCTAAATTTAACTAAAAAGTCAAGTATTTTTTTATAGCTTGACCAAAAATAATACTTGACTTTCGATCGTAAATAGGTTACTATACTAACTAGGCACGAAGATGCCTAAGTTAGAAAGGAACTAAAATTGGGTAAAAAGCGTACTAGATCAAAGAAAACTTCTAAGGGCTTGCATAGTAATGTAGCCAAGAAGCATAAGTTTGATACTTGGTCTCTGATAGACCGCCTTATCTTTAAGGCGGAGGCTAGAGCAGCTGGTAAGCGAGTCTGCGAAACCATTCGTAATCCAGACAAAGACAACAAAAGTGCCCTGTACATCAGGGTTTGTACACAAGGAAAAGCACGTGGATAATGTAATTCAATTTCCAGGCAAGGCTCCCGAAGAGTCGGACTTCGATCCGGTCGAGGACTTTATTGAAGCAGCTCTGATTCCTTGGGCTGTGGAAAATGAAATTGATGTTGATTGCATGCTTTTCAAGCTAAACGCAGCAGGCATTATGGCCTGTATGCAAGGGATGTTACTAAGTAATGATAATTGAGCGACTTCGTGAGGATGCAATCATTCCTCGCTATCAAACTAAAGGCTCTGTAGGTTTAGATCTTCATAGTATTGAAGCAACTGTTATTTTGCCCGGTGATAGTGCATTGATCGGAACCGGTCTTCGCATTAATTTACCAGAGGGCTTCGAGGGGCAAGTTCGTTCTCGCTCAGGCCTAGCAGCAAAAAACAGTGTTTTTGTTCTTAATAGCCCTGGCACAATTGACTCGGATTATCGAGGTGAGATTAAAATCATTCTCTTTAATGCGGGCAAGGAAGCTTTCTATGTTAAGACCGGAGACAGAATCGCGCAGCTAGTATTAGCGCCCGTTCACATTGAGCAGGAACTATTACTAGATAATACTAGAGAAGACAACGGATTTGGATCGACAGGACTATGAGAGTAGAAGTTAGAAACGGCAACCTAAACAGGGCTTTGCAGCTATTAAAGCGGAAGCTTATTGAAGAAGGCGTGTTTAGAGAAATTCAGGAGCGGCGCTTTTATGAAAAGCCAAGCGATAAAAGGCGTAGGCTAAAGCGCGCTGCTGTTGTCAGGGAGAGACGTAGAGGGAGGGCTCAAGAAGAGTCTTAATCTATATTATGGAATGTGTAAATACTGTAACTAGTGTATTGTATGCTGAGGCTAGAGGTGAGAGTGAGAAGGGTATGCGTGGAGTTCTTCACGTTATTCTCAATAGATCCAAGAAGCAGCATAAGCCAGCGTGCCACGTTGTAAAGCAGCGAGGTCAGTTTGCCAAAGGGCTATACAAACCCGGCGACCCAATTTGGCAGTTAGCCAAAACACTAGTAAAGAACCCTGGTAGAGATATTACTAAGGGGGCTGTGTACTTCCACAACAGAAGTGTTAAGCCATATTGGATTAGAGAGCTTAAAGTGACACTGAGATACGGTAGTCATATTTTCTATTCTGTATAAAATGAAGGCCCGCTGATTAATTTCAGCGGGCCTTTTTACGTACACGTAACATTAGGTGAGAAATCGTTGCCGTTTGGCGCAGGTACGAAAAAAGCGCCCTACTTTTCAGTAGGACGCTCTTCGTAAGCCCAATGTACCGTTATCCAGTCGTCTAGGCAACTTTCCCAGTTGACTAGAGGACTGTCTGGGCCGTACTTCTTGACCATCTTTGAGTACCAGTAGGGCCAATACTGATCAAAGATTTGACTTGTAGAGAAAGTATGCGTACCATCCGGGTCTTGATAAGTATAATACTTCATGTCATAAGCCTGTAATTGAGAACGAAGTTCTCTACTAGGAGCTTTACTACGGACGCTCGTAGAACCAGCTCATCAGCTTCCATTTCGGCTACGGTGATAGACATGAGTCTATAGATTTCATCAATGTCAAGAGGTGTCATGCCCAGGTCAATTGGTTCATCACCAAACTCGACCTCTTTAGCACAATATGCTAGTAACTCTGCTGTAATCAAAGTTCCTTGTCCCATGGCATAGTACTAGAAGGTAGAAGTGCCTCAATTGTGTCTTGTACAATTTTATAAATATCAGTTTTGAATGGATAGATTCCAGGGCGCTCGTAAACTTTTGGAAAAACCTTCTCAAACGCTTGTTTTATTTTTGCTTCATTCATTAGTTTTTTCTCCATCTATGATGGCATTATGTAAGTACAGATACCCACATTCCATACCAAGTCCATAGGCTTCAGGACCAAATCCAAATACATCATAAAGAACATAGCGATAAGATCCCTTGTCTTTAATTTCACCTTTGTAAATACGGCTCACTACTGAATAGAAAGCTTTAAGCTTATCATCCTCAGATAAGCCATCCCAGAAGGTATTGGCTTCCAATTTGTATAAGTCGGCACTTTCTCTATATATTTGTCTCAATTCTAATAAAAAAGTATCTAGAGGCTTAAAATTATCCGAAATCATTAATATTCTCCTTGCACGAAAAATCCTCCATTGGGCTATATTACAGCTCAATGGAGGATTTATGTTAATACTTGATTTTGTGAAGGTATTCTAGAATGTCTACATTCGTGTCAGCAAGATAGGGATGCTCTTCAAAGAATTCTGTTTCTGCATCCTCATTTGAAATCTCACGAACATTAAAGATCACTTCATCTAGATGCCTTTGAGTAAACTCAGTTGCATCATGCATTATAACTTCATCAGCGGCATGTTCGGGTTCAGATGCCTCAACCCAATATGAGATACGAAAACTTGATACTGTTTCAACTAGATAGCGTGGCATTTTTGATTCCTTATTAATATTGTGGGCCATGGGTCTTTTCAGTCCTTTTATAGACTTGAAACCAGTCACATCCGTATGCAGGGCATACTAGAATATTCTCTGGTAGCCCATTATCGTCTTTACTTCCGGTCTCTCCGCAAATAAAGAAAATATTTCCTAGCTTTTCGGCTAGGACATTGTGGCGAATGACTGCCTTTAGCTTTCGCAGTTCTGCAAGTTCGCCCTCATATTCTTCAAGCTGTAACACGATGTTCAAACCTTTCCATAGTCTGGAGGAAGCGCATATCTTCATACCCAATGAAGTAGTCTAAATGAGCCTTTGTGCCTTCATCGAAGGGATTAAGATAGAACATACCCTGTAGGTAGTCATCACCCCCTGAGCAATAGGCTGACGCTTCAAGAGCTTCGCGGGTCTTAGCTTCTAGGATTTCACGAAAGTTCATTTGGTCCACTCCACTTGTTTGATGCCGGTTTCTTTAATCGCAAGTTTACAGATTGGACAGGGTTCCGCATTTGCAAAGCCTGCCTTATTATTCCGGTACACTACAATTCTGTACGCCTTAGACAAGTCTTTGCAGCGAATGATACTAGCGACTTCCGCATGGAGAAACTCCTTCATTGGCAGGCCAGCTTTTTGCGCGAGCTTAGCCTGCTTGGGGTGGGTCTTAATATATGAGTTCTTACCTACAGAAAGGACACGGCCCTTCTTATCATAGATAATCGCCGTGATGTTCTGCTCTTTCTTCGCCATGTTGTTATAATACATCAATGGCCAAGCAAAGTCAAGCCTTAATCCCAGAGACAGTTATAATACTTAGCAAACAGTCTACGTCCGTTATCCATACGATCAGAATGGGCTTTAGCACCATCTTGGTCATACCAGTACTTGGGTTTATTAACGTCCTTTTGCCGATTTACTAGAAGCTCCGAGTTCGTTGAGTTCGGGATACTCTTAAAAGTAACATCGAGTTGGTCAACATTGTGGCAGTACTGATCTTCCCAATTTTCTTTCCGATGTTGTTCAAAGGCCCAGATCATTTCGTCTAGAACCCAATCCCAACGCTCATGAAAGTCTTCTTCATTTCGAAGATGTTCTGGAACATCATCTAGATCGACATGAGGTGAGCCGTGCTTCTTCTCTCTTAGTTTTTCAAGCATAGGAACAATAATGAGAGCTAGAGTATGATCGACGCCCCAAACATCATAGTCATGAATCTGTACATTGATCCTGCGCTTACGAGAGTTCCAGTAGCGGTTTACTGGCAAGAAGAAGCGTTCTAGAAAGTCTACTGATTTTCCAAAAGCCTTATCTACCTTGGTTACGGGTTCGTAGCTATAGAAGGGAATACCAAGCTTCTCTGCCCGATAGGCTTCGTACTTGTGTTCTAGATTACGAAAAGTGACAAGGTAACTTGAGTAGGGTCCGATATATACTTTCATCGTCTCATCCTTGCAATAGCTAGAGCATCTTCGTCGTTGGTTACTGGCACACTGTTACTCTTGTGCATTGTGCCAATGCCCTTGACAAATGTACCTGTGTATTCTTTAGGGGCCTCGCTCATAGGAGTATATGCAATACCGTCACCGCTAGGAATCTTAGGAGACTCGCGGCGAAGCGACTCGGCATGCATTGGGGCCTTTTTTACCCCATGTTTAGACACACGCATACGGCCTGCACGGTACTTTTTGTACTCGAACAGGCTCATCTGCTTAGAACCAAGCCGACGCATCAGCTTGTTATAATCATTAAACTCTTGTGTGAATTTGTCTGTCATGGTTCTAATATAAGCCCTTCTAACAGTTATTTCAAGACTTTTTTGAAGATAAACCCAATCTTTTCTGAGTTTGTCTCGCCAAAAATACTCATTAGCTCCCAGCCATCTGCCAGCATTGCGTCTAGTGCTCCCGGAAGATGAACTGGACTTACCATGAGTCCGCGAGCATATGCATAGTTTTCAGCTTTGATTAGTTCGCCAAAGCGATAATCAGCCATTTTCGGGGGTTGGGCTAAATTGTCCACACCAATCATCCTCTGTTACTTGTGGAAAAGAACCTGATATTGGAGGCATTGCTCGACAGATCAATACTGTTTCTTCATGAATACGAGTTACCTCGTCTCCGACTGGATTTAGCATACTAAAGGTACTACCCTTACTTACTAGCATCTCACCATATTTACAGGCAGCGCAACTCAATGGATTGTATGGGTTTGAATATACCCATCCTCTTCCATCTTAGACAAAGCCTCGTCCATTTGATCTTCGGTTAAGTTTAGCATTTGTTGAACCTCTTCAAAGGATCTGTCTTCTAAAACTAGTAACTCTATGATTTGAGAATACTCAAAATCAGTTAGCATCTAGAACCTCTTGAATGGCGATAATATAATCCTCGACTATACAGCCCATTGTCTCATCGTCATACTCAGGAGAAAGGAATACTTCCTTGATAGCGCTTAGATATTCCTGAATTTCATCTAGCGGAGATAGTGTGTCCTGTTCAGCTTCTGGAGCGGTTACAGTCACAGTACCCTCTGTAGAAAAACTAGTATTCATAGTGTAGTCTACTAGGCCGAAGCCCTTTGTGTTGATATTAATTTGCATTGTTATAGTACCTTACATAGCTCCAGGGCTTGCTCTGGGGTGAAACCTTCTAGTAGGTATGCTTCGTATAGTTCACGACGTGCGTAAGCTATGTCAGAAGCACGCTCTGCTAGTTGGCAGAATGAGTCGGCAAGTAGTTCTACTGCTTGCTTAAGTTGATCGTAGTCCAAATTACTTCTCTAATTATTGTTTTACAACTACTACTGCGCTGTAAAACTTAATAATCTCTTTTGCCGTTGTATTGGCTTCACTAATAGTAGCTGAACTACTGTGCTCGGTCCAGGAGCCGTCTGCTGTCTGAACTATGACCTTGAAGTCTCCAGAGGTAATGGCAGCAGCTTCTGTTTGGGGTTCTGAGTTAGTAAGAACTGACATAATATCGCCATTAGGTGCATTTTCGGGCATCTTGGGGCTGGCGACTAGACTGCCGCCATACTTCTTTACCATATTGTCAGTCGTTGCTTGCTTCGCATAACGAAAAGCAAGGGTCAGGTTATTCTTCTCGCGGAACCAAAACATAAATTCTCCTTCTCTAGTTTTAGTAATATAACAAAAATTGGGATGAATGTCAAGAACTTTTTAAGCAAAAGGCCCGACCATCACGAAGATGATCGGGCCTAGCCGCCCACCGCGCTAGTGGGACTACCCGACTGTTCCGGGTGGTCAGTATTGTTTTCTCTTATTTGCGTTAAACTAACAAAAACGCAGTCATTCACACTAACGGCTGAATGCGTTACCGACTGTATTGCGTAAACAGTGACGCCAGTATATCATGCTGGATTTTACGTGGTAGGTTCGATAAGACCTTCTAGGTACACGTAATCCATACAACGCGTGGACTAACCGCAGCAGCCTAGCCTAGCATATCGCTAGTTTTGCTGGTTTATCCCCATAAGGGGCTAGAACACCGGCTATCTGCGCATAAATGCATAGCAGCTATTATCTCCTTAGAGCGGCATATTCTGGAGCGGACGACCCGTATCGCGCGGGCATCTATAGCTTGGAAAGCTATGGCACATCTATTTATACCACGTCCGCAGTATCTGTATATGAAAACTTTAATCCTAGATATGTTTTTAAATGCCCCGTACAAACTTTTCTAATTGATTTAGCAACTTGTACCTCATTAGTAATATTAGATACATCTGATTGTATTAAGAAATTAGCACACTCATAAACATCATTAAAAGTAAATTCTAAGTCTTCTAGTAAAACAGGTTTTATACCCATTCTAAAAATATCATTTCTTGTTCTAGCTTTAAACTCAGGTATTGATTTTAGAAGTCTAGTGCACGTTCCATCATCAATTTTTAAATATCTGGCCGTTGCGGCTATATTGCCATATTTATTGTAGGTATCCATTAAGAGTTCGGTGTCAACTGATAAAAGTTTTGTACCTTCGCCACCCTGGGTAGCATTATACCCTGTAGACCCAAATGAGTTATATAATTTTATAAAATATTGTTCTTGCTCGTCTAGTATAGATGAGCAAAAAGTGCCTAATATTTCTGCTGAGAACGCTTCTAACCCATATTTATTTAAAGCTCTATAAATAGGTCTATTTTTATGTACGGGTCTATATCGTTGTTTTATATGTTCATCTATTCGTATATAAAAGCATCTATATGTTTTACCTATATACGATTTACCACTTTTTATATTCCAAATTCTATATATTATACCTGTTGTTTTCATTGTTCCCTTGAAACTAATTGCCTAGACTTCTTCAAGGGAGAAGTCAGGGGAGCTACCCTTTTCGGCAAATTCTTAACCTAATATTAGGTTTATTTATTGTATTTATATTCGGCTCTTGTCCCTTCCTCATTACCACCTCCACAGGTGGCCTAGGGTCTGCGCACGCCCAGACAAGATTCGCAGATGAGACACTAGCTGGCCTAGCTGTGCCGCCGATTATTATGGTTGCTGGGGCCGGATTTGAACCGGCGTGTAAAAGCCCGCGTTATGAGCGCGGCGAGATAACCAAACTCCTCTACCCAGCCATTCAGGTGGTTCCACACAAACACAAGCCGTGCTCGTATGTAAAAATCTAATCTATAAAGTCCACGCTGGTTGCATGGAACCACCAGAATGGACGGTGTTTTAAGGCACACCGTCCAAAGCCTTATCTGTCGCTCATCTCTCTATGAAGAAGGCCCGTAGTTCGTGACAGTGTTGAACGCGTAATCATGTAACGACAAATACGCCGCCGGAACGGAACTATTGTTAGGCACAATCGCCGTCAGAAAGGCCGCTTCGGAGTCTCTAAGAAACCCAACCAGGCATTAGAGAGGTTAACCCACTACTTACGTAGTGCTGGACATATTCTCAAGTTCCAGAACATCAGTTGTTTCCAACTGATGAAACATATTACCAAATCTGGCCTAGGAAGTCAAGAACAATTTTTACTGAGGTTGACATTCAGGTGTTTCACCGCCAGCATTTTCCCGACATGGGGGTAGAGCTGGGTCAGCAGGAGCTTCAACACCACCTGGAGCTTCTGGAGCGCAGGCTATGATACATAGTCCACCAAAAGTAATTAGTGTAGCAGCTAGTGCTGCCTTAATTCGATTTCCCATTTTCTTTCTCCTGTTGAAACGCACGTTCTAGTGCTTCTGTATCGTAAATACGATTATAGCTATCCGAAATCTTATCGTGAATATACCAAGTGAACTCGTCAAACCGTAGATAGTCATTGACTAGCCGGGGAGAGAATACATGGACGTCGATAAGATCAATCATCTTGTAGATCCACTAAATGAGCACGAATATAGTCAGGGTTAGAAAGGGCCTTGTGGAGACTAATTAGTTCCAGCTTGGCTGCCTTTGCTAGTGTAGGAAGTTCTAGTCCGAACCAGTTTCCTATATCCTTAGCGAGTTCCTCTTTGCGAACGATAGGTTCGCCACTCTTGGTTACTCGTTCAGGAGCTTTATAGACTCCTGAGCTGCTTAGCTTTGCAATAATAGAGCGAGCACTCTTTCCATGCTCCTCAGCGAGCCGGTCAACAGTCTCTCTAGTGGGATCGTTAGAGTATTCAGCTACAATAAGTGTAGTGAGTTCTTCCGTATAACTCATTGACCTAAACTCCTCAAGTATTTATAGTATAGCCTATCTTGTAACGCATAGGCCTGATGCTCCCAAGGAGCATTGTAGTAAATATTTTCACATAAAAATATGCAGGGATCAAGATATATCTTGCCCTTCCAACGACAGAGGCCATCAGGTAAGTCTTCTAGAAGACCCGATTCGTATTGCATAACATGAATAAGTTCATGTGCTAGAATGGCTAGTGGAGGTGCGTTATGCTCTAATTGAGTTCGAACGAGTTTAACTATGTATGAATCGTCCAACCTATCACAGTATCCAGCCACATCCATATCATCCGCTTCGCTAAGAAACAGGATGATTTTACTTGAGTCAATATCTAACTCGTTACAATAGAACTCAAGAGCGTGTAAGAAATCCGTCATTGAAGTCCTAATATATAGGATTTGGGGGTGACTGTCAAGAACTATTTTTTGTCACCCCCAAACCAGATCAAACTAGGCCGAGCTTATTGGCTAGTTCAGCGGCTTCGGCATTGCTCTGGGCAAGCACACGATACTTGTTCTTCTCGTATTCCTGTTCCATGAGCTGCTGAAGACGCACGAACATGCGCTTCTGCTCGTTTACAGCTTCATTCTGCTTTTCATAGTCTGTAAAAACCTGCTTGTTTAGCATAAGTACTAGGGACTTAGTAGCGTTCTGGCTGATTTCCATGCTTACACTTACTACCCGAACAATAGCATACTTAGTGCCATTATGTGCGACTGCAAAGTCGCCAGCTTCTACGGCCACATCGTCAGCCACTAGATAGTCGTAAGAGTTACCACCCACTCCACGATCATAGTTGTCGCTCTGGAATACTACACTTACAGTCTTCATTTCTTTAATCCTTTCATCGGAATTGACAGTTTGCCGTCAAAATACTTAATCTTATAGTTTAGATAGGGATAATTATTATCCATGTACTTTTGCAATGAAGCATGGGTACATTCTAGATTAGTGAACTCTTTTGCCATATTTCCTCCATAGAAATAACACTCCGCTTGCAGGCAGAATTATTGAGCCGGGTATCATTAGATACGCGATTACTAGGCTAGTAATCATGCTTCACCTTCTTCCTGGAGTACAGCTTCTTGGAAGGCACGACCTTAGCGCGATTGAATTTCCAAGCGTTTTTTGCAACAAAGTTCTTCATGTCTATCTCCCATTAGATAAACACTATACTAGCTTGGGCTGGGAAAGTCAAGGATTATTTTTAGCGATCTCAGCGTTGATTGCCTTCGTAATCTTACGGTAGGTATCAGCGTTGAGAAGTCGCCACAGATGATGAAGAGCCTCCTCGTAAGTAAGCTCTTCCTTCTTTCGCATATCTGGAATCATTCGCAAATCTCCTTGACGTTATAGCCCTTAGCAGCGGCTTCCATTCTACAGTTACGAGTAGATTCTAAGCTATAAAGTGCAAGTCCTACCATAATAAGAAATAACACTACTAGAGAGACAACAAATAAAATAATATCATCCATACCACTGCTCCACAGTTACATTACCAATCAACTTGTCTAGAATCATAGCCCAGACCTGATCGCGATCCCAGCTATCTCCGCCAAAGCAATGAGCAACTGGAATAAGTTCTAGGATGGTCTTGCCATCGACCTTTACGACTGCGCCCTCACTGTAACCGCCAGAGCAGCCTGCTTGATCGCAATCAGAAGAATCGCTGAGCCAATTAATCTCGATATTCATTAGTCATATTACCTTTATTGAATAATCCAATCTATTTCTAGCCAGTTAGTGTCCTCCGGAAGAAGGTCTACGACTGCTACTTCTGGTTGGCTCATGTAGTAATTCAACTGTCCCTGACTACCATGATGGCAGCCATACATTTCCTTGTGGCAGCGATAAATAGAGCCAGTACTGCCATGAAAGAGAAAACAGTCATCCTTCTCTTCCACTTTAGTAATACCGCTATTCAAGCGCCAAGATGATCCAGTAGCATAGCTACTAGCCCACGACCCAAACACTCGATAGTGTGGGTCTTTAGAGTTAATCTTAATCACACACCAATAGTCTGGATCATACATGGAGACGCTCCTTAATATGTAGATAGAACTTAGTATCCATTTCGAGACCTTTCGATTTCTTCATCCGTGAATTGACCGCCGCTGCGATCAGGATTTCTAATCCAAGACAAATCTGAACTCGACTTACTAAGATCCTGCTCTAGCTTTTTATACTTAAAGGCTAGACCAATATAAGCATCAATGAGCTGCTTATGAGTAAGCTTCTCTAGAATCTCACGAGATAGCATTAAGAATTTTCCTTTCAAAGTATCTCATCTTGGTAAGCCAAATCTTCTTAAAGCTTGGGTTCTGTGCTCGCTGCATAGCTATAAAGCATTTAAGATAGCGTTCTTCTAAACTCATTCAAAATCCTCCAAACGAGTAGCCCAAACCTTCATTACACCTTCGTAGCCACGATCCTGCGCGACCTGATGCGCACGGATAATGCCCATAGCAGGAAGACCCAGCCACGTGAACGCACGAATAACCTCACCAGTGATTAATTGAACGTAGATAATGTAGCGCATAAGTCCTCCCTCTCAACTTAGATATAATACTAGAATGGGCCTGCAAAGTCAAGAACTATTTTAACTAACGAAGAACACTAGTGGCCACACAATAATAGATGTGAAGGCGGCAACTATTTTTGTTAGCATACTAAGTTCATAGTATTTTGGATTATCCAGTACGGTCGCTAGAGGTTCCATCATAATCAACACACCAATAGAGAAGTAGATAATCCAGAACCATGTGAAAGCACTAAACATTATCTATTCCTTGAAAGAACTTGCCCTCTGGGCCGCAGGTTCGCGTTGATCTAGCACTTCGTTCATAGTCACATGAAGTCAGCGCGCCGCGAGTATTCGTTTCGCCTGTCACTAGATTGATTTCTGTCTTATAAAACCTAGTGCAAAGAAAATGCCCATTAAAGAGCGTTGAGTTAGAACAGTCTGCACAGAACATTAGGATGCCTTTGCGATAGTGGCTGCTAGCAGAATCAGCAGTCCGGGTTCATCAACCGTAATATCAAGCACGTCTTCAAACTGATTCATCGTGATCTTCGTTGGAAACTCACACTGAACCTGTTGCAAAGCGTGCATATATTCACTTGGTACTGATAGAAAAAACACTATTTATTCCTTTCATCTTAATATAGCAAAATAAACCGCTAAGATCAAGAGTTATCTTTGAACTCGTTGTCCCAGTAGTCCTGAAGTTCCTTGGGAACAGTGTACATTGTTTCCCAACTGTCACCCATTAGATTTTCCCAAGTTTCACCATCCGTAGTACGCCAATCTTCCCAGTACTCACTAGAGCAAGTGAAGTAATAAGTTTTGGACTCACCCAAGAATCTTACATCCATCCTCCGCTCCTTTCAGCGTGTCGAGCAGACTTTTCCCACGCTACGTCAGTTTTTAGTTTATCATAATCAGCACAGTTTTTTTGATGTTCAGCATAAAGCTTAGTGAACAGTTGCTTGAGCTGCTCGTGGGTTGCAATGTCTAAAAGCCTCTGGAGGCTCTGATCTTCATTTGGGTCGTACAAGTGATGGCTCCTCAAAGATAAGAGTTTCTTCTTTGTGGTTCAAAGCAGCTAAAGCTGCTTCTTGATAGGTATCAAACAGTGCAACATAATCAAAACCTGGTCTATCTGGACGTTTAGTCATTAGTACGTACATAAAGCCCCCTTGCTTCTAGCATATTAAAAATCCACTTCTTATTCTTCTTCCAGAACCTTCGGGCCTTCAAGCCTTCCATTCTGGCACTGTGCTTCTCGTCAGTATTATAAAACCACTCATAGGTATTGAACTCGCACCCGACTTGCATATAGCCATTGTCTAGCGCGATGATGGGATATTCAATGCCGTCGATGATAAGTGGTGGTCGGCCAATAGGCAGATCATTGTATACGACGTCCACGAAAGTTGTGCCGGGAAAGTCAACCGTCGACATGAGTGTACTCTGTGTGAAGCTACAATCGGTTATCTGACAGTTCTTGAACTGGCTGCGAAAGATATACGCTAGATCGAAGTTGCACCCGTAGAACTCGCAGGATGTGAAAATAACTCCGGTGAGAAGAGCCTCACCGAAGTTACAGTTCATGAAAACGGAGTTTTCTAGCTCGGCACCTAGAAACGAAACTTCTCGAAAGTCTTGGCCGTCGAAGGTTTCATTCTTGATGATTTTATACTTCATCGACTATCACTCTTTCATAGGTATATGTATACCCTCGCTTGCGACGTGTGGCCTGAAGTTTCTCTAGGCTAGAGAAGACTCGAACGTTCTCATCTCGGTACGATTTCTCATACAGAAGGTAGACTGCTATTCTCATCGAAAGTGAGTCCAGATGCCATAAACAATTAGAATGATTGCCACAATAGCACTCCAAATACCTGAGGAGGTTGAGGAGACTAGAAACGACAGGGCGAAAAAGGTAATACAGCGTTCATACTTATTCATTTGATTAGTTTCCTTACTATCCAGACGGTTTCGATTGACTTTGAACTTACGCAGGCTTGGGCCTCGGCGAGCGTCCTGTAGACGGAGTCTACTAGCACAGAGCCGTCCCTCAGAGTGAGAACTATGAAGACCACTAGTTATAGTTCCTCTCACGAGTTACAAAAGGCCCCAGCTTGTCATGAAGCAGAGACGAAAGTTGATCGTAGTCATCATCTCCTAGATCGCAGCCTAGGTCAGCCAGTAAATCAAATACATCTAGCGCAATGTCATCAATATCATCAGGACTCATTAGTTCCACTCCTCACTCTGCACAAGAATCTCAAAAGCCTTCGCGGCAGTCTTATCCTCAAAATAGAACTTATGACCCTTACCATGAGTCACATAGCCCATGAAGCCATCGAGATTGAAATCGCACCAATCCGACAGTTCCTGAGCGATCGCTTCGTCAATATCAACAATTACATCAAACATTGGTTTTCCTCTGCTTTTCGAGTTCAGTAACCATGGTATTCATACGCAACTTTACCTCCTCTAGTGGAGTTCCTCGAAGTAGTTCTTCACTGGCCCATAGCGCGATCTCTTTTGAGACCGAGCGAAGCTGCATAATAAACTCCACACTGTCTTTGTCTAGATAATGAATACTCATTAGTTCTCTCCTTATGACTTAATATAATACAAACCCGTCAACCAATCAAGAACTATATTGGCTTCAGTTAGCTTTTCTGATTGCTTTGAGTTCTGCAAGTTCAAATTCGAGATTTTCAATACGAATGTCTAACTCAGTCTTTAATGTAGTGAACTTAGCGATAAGAGATGCGATGTATGTAGAGCCGCCAAGTTCTGAAAGCTCAGTAGCCACACCATCAATATTCAACTCATAACCTAGATCATTGCGTGAACGATAGCCGGTAATAGTATTACCATTATGTGTAATTGTGAACCAATCGTTATTACATTGAATATCAGCATTGCCAGAGACCCAAGCATCGCCATAGACCTCAGCATCGCCATAGACCTTAGCATTGCCAAAGACCTTAGCATTGCCAAAGACCTTAGCATCGCCATAGACCTCAGCATTGCCAGAGACCCAAGCATTGCCAGAGACCCAAGCATCGCCATAGACCTCAGCATTGCCAGAGACCCAAGCATCGCCATAGACCTCAGCATTGCCAGAGACCATAGCATTGCCAGAGACCTCAGCATTGCCAGAGACCATAGCATTGCCAAAGACCTTAGCATCGCCATAGACCTCAGCATTGCCAGAGACCATAGCATCGCCATAGACCTCAGCACTGCCAAAGACCTTAGCATCGCCATAGACCTCAGCATTGCCAGAGACCCAAGCATTGCCAGAGACCCAAGCATCGCCAGATACGTTATTCTTGTTTTCAATATAAAGCATTACTTCTCTCCTTATGATTTAATATAACACAAACCCCTCGGTTGGTCAAGAACTAAATTCAGCGGTGTTGCCTTTGAGGGGTTGGGAGAAAATAGTTCTTGACTTTTTAATCAAAAAGTTGTAATATATGTATATTCTCAATACGAGAAAAGAAAGGAGGATTAAATGTTAACTAAAAAAGATATAAATAAACTTAGAAAATACTTAAAAAGAAATAATATAACTACTGTAGAACAAGCTATTGTAGAAGACTACGGTGGCATAATGATAGATACGTCTGAAGATTATATAACTGATATGGCTGTTATTCTGGTAGAACGTGAGCTAGATAATAATAGATTTCAAAAGCTATTCAGCGAATACAATAGGCGGGATATTGAGAGACTAGTGCTAGACTATTCATTACAAGGCCAGACTCTCGATGAAATTTGGAATAAAGCTAAGCAAACCGACTCTAGAGTTTTAAAAAGAGATATTGCTCGTATTAAAGTAGAAGCTTACCGCAACCGTTGGTATGACCTAGCGGATGAGTTAGAAGTAGTTGATCCAATTAACCCAGCTGGCTTTCAGTTTTTTAAGAAGCTAGTAAATGAATCAAATATACAAAAAGTTAAAGATATACTAGGAGGACATTATGGGCTGGACTAAAGAAGAAGAAGATACACTAATTAAAATCTGCTCAAAGCACCCATCTATCAGAGCGGCTAAAGATGATATTACTGAGGCACTAGTACACGCAACATCTAGTTGGGATAGAGTTTCACGAAAAGCACGTCGTCTAGCTGAGGATGGAAGGCTTCGGTTTGCTGATGGCACTAAAATTGTAGAGAAAAAAGTTCAAGTAGACTTAAGTCCAGAACTTCTTGATAAGCTAGCTATTATCGAGCTTATTTATCCAGGTTCTACTAAAGAGATCAGTAACGTTCCTACTATTGAAAAGAAAAATGAAATTAGAGCCGAAATATCCCAAAAAACGGGATTTAAGTTCGATCATTCCACTATTTTGTATGAAGGGCATGTAGTTGCATGGATGTTCTCTAGTAAGGCTCAACTTCCAGGTAATACACAGGAGCTGACTAAAACATTAATTAATGCACTATCCGCTAAGACTGGTTCTCAAGAGATGTATGCTAAAGAGACAATTAGAAAGCTTACAAGTAATCTTACTTCAGAAGAGGCGGAGGCAATTCTAAATGCGCTGGACAGAAATTGAAGAAGAACTAATCTCCAAGCTGTGGATGGAGGGTTTCACGGCTAGAGAGATCACAGTACGAATGCCCGGCAGGAGCGAGAGTGCTGTAAAGTCAAGGATTTATAAGCTCGGGCTTAAAAAGAACCGCAAATGGTCTACGGAAGATAAAGAACTACTTCTTCGTCTTAAAGATGAAGGAGCATCTAACAAAGCATTATCCCGTCAATTCGATTGTTCCGTAGGAACCGTAGCTTCGATGCTAAATGTTCTACGCAGATCTACCGAACCTGGGAAAAATAGTGCTTGACTTTCAAACTATACTCATGTATAATACTAACATAAGTAAGAGAGAAGATATCCCTGGGATGATCTTCTGGCGGCCTTGCCGCGATGATGACGACGGCGGTTGGGGTAGGGGCCCCAGTACGATCCGTCCGGCAGCATTGCATTTAGGCGGACGTCGGAAGGCAGACTAGGGGAAAGTTACTCTAAGCTTGAGAATAACATGAATTAAGTCATCGAACGAAGTTCGAAGCTCTTAATAAAGAGACGAACGAAGTTCGATGGCTTGTTAGCGAAGCTAACGGCATTATTACAACCTAATAAAGCGAGCTACAAATCAGCAAGAGTCGAAATCCGTTTATTGAATTTAAAAAATTTTAAGTGGATTCAACGGGCTTTTTGGTATTCAATCTTTACCAAAGCCGAACTCATCGCGTCAATCTCGTTCAATCTATCCTAGCATAATTCTAGCCCTAGCTGGCGAACGAAGTTCGCAAGCCTAGCTTCAAGCTCTGCCCTACTGGGTGGGGCTTTTTCTTTGTCTGCGTTAGATTATCACTAGCTTACATTAGCTTAGCACTAGCTGCGCACGCACAGTAGCTTGCGAACGAAGTTCGCTGACCTAGCTTCAATCGCCAGATTTGCTTCAAAGTGCCACTCCAGCTATCAATTTTTGGCGCTTCTGCGTTGGGCGCAGCTAGAATAAAGTACATTAAAACCGCATTAACCGGGCACAGGTACGAAAAAGCCCGCTTAGACTTAACTAAGCGGGCTAATCTCACAGAATGTTCAAAATCAAATCAAAATTGTGGTCAACCACCCCATCAGCAACAACTAGGAGACCCTCGTCTCCATCTTCCACTAGAACATCAAACCGAAACAATTCGTCGCCTTCCGGCATGTCGATGTCAAGGCTAAATCCTAGCCACTGCGGGTTATGGTCAAAGATCTCAGCTTGCAGGCGCTCCCCGATTAAAGCGGCCAGAAGGTTTTCAATGTGTTCACGAACGTAAATCATGCTTCTCTCCTCAGTTGATAATTGAATATAGACTAAGTTGGGCTTCAAGTCAACACAAATAAAAAGCAAAGCAGGAAAGCAACTTTGGAAACGAAGTTTCCTAGCATGGCTTAAAATTTGTGTTGACACCACGTAGAATTTGCACTATAATTTTGGCGCAAGCGCGTGTTTTAAGCCTGCTTAAAATAGGTGTTGACTTGTTCGAGCCCTTGCGCTATATTATGAAAGTCAAAGGGAGAGAAGCAATGAGCAATTTTTCTAAGAGCAGCCGAACCGTTAGCTTCGAGACGTGGTTGAATAAGTACCCCGAAAAGGCTCGGGGCTTCATGAGCGTCTACAGCGACGAGCCCTTCGACTACGACACGGCAACTGCCGGGTACGAGTTCGGGCGCCAGCTTGCTGTCCTAGCAAAGCTGGACGGTCTTCGCCGTAGCGACCTCTTGCGGAAGCGTCCCAAGCTGTCGTCGTATGCGTTCACGAAGACCAAGATGCCGCGGCTGGAGCAGCTCGCTATTCAGGCGGGCTTCTTCAAGCGGGGTGCCGATGGGAACCTGTTTGGTAATGGTTAAGAAAGTACCTCGCTTCGGCGGGGTATTTTTTTAAGAAAAATCTGGCAGCACCCTAAAAATTTGTGTTGACTCCGCACTAGATTTCTGCTAAAATTTGGCGCAGCAAAAAGCGCACCAGCAGTCTTTCGACCACTGATGCGCTCTAGGTGTTATACTGGAGGGTCCCCGCGAAGGTCTCCACTTGCTTAACCTCGACTTATCTCAGACTAGCTAGCGCAAGCCACAGTCTAGTCATAGGTGGGAGCGACCCAACCCTTCGTCGTCGTTGAAGATGTACTCTAGCTAGAAGTACTTCGTGCATGGCACCTGCCATCTTCGTGGCAAAACTTCGCGACATTGATTAGCCACTCTCAATGTCCAAGTTACTGCCTGCGAATCACCTCCGCAGGCAGACCCCCCACAAATTAAGCTCACTGGTAGGTTGAGCACTAGTAATCTAACTCATACTAGTAGAGTGCTGGCCCTCAGAGTCGGGCCGAATGTCTCCTAGCATTATCACGTTGTACTCGAAAGTACGCGGTATCTAGGTAGAACTGAAGCACCAGATTGTCGCTTCCTGTCCTAGCATTCTCACGCTTGGTAGAACCCAAGTCGTATCTAGGTCAAAACAAAAATGGGCGACAGGTTGATCGGTTAGACCACGTGGGAACCTGTCTTTAAAGCCATCGCTTTTGGCTGCCCCTAGATTGATGGATGGGCCATCAATCTATTCCTTATATTAGCAAATTTGGCACTACAAGTCAAGAACAATTTTAAGCTGGGCCAAGAGTTTTCGTCTTACTATATTGCTATCAGATGTAGCGTTTCAGCACACGAGTTTATCTCTTGATTTAAACACCGGACTCTACTTGTAGACGGCGTCCCATTACTTAAACAATATAGCAAATTTGGCACTACAAGTCAAGAACAATTTTTTAGAAGGTTGGGGACAGTTGATTTCCAACTGTCCCCGCTTCCTGACGGGAAGGTATGTGAGTTAGTTACCCACTCGCTTCCCCATTAATCAGGCACTCAGCGCAGCGCGGATCGCCACGAGAGCCTGCTTGGGAGCCTTTTCGAGGCCCTCCATGTTGCGACCGACCAGCGAGGCGATTTCAGCCACGATGGCTTGCTTGCGCTCGATAGCAGCACCAGACTTGGAAACACGTTCCTTCGCCTGGTACACGCCAAGACGCACGGCCTTGGCACGGATGCTGGCAACATTCTTGCCGAACTTGGTGGCAAGCATGGTCGCGGTAGCGTTGTCGATGGTACCCAGAGCGAGCATTTCGGCTTCCTGAGCTTCAGTGTAGTTCTTTTCGATGGTCTTAGTCATGTTCTTCTCTCCGTCAGTTGAGATGGCCATTATAGCCGGTTGGGATTGGACAGTCAAGAAGAATTTTTTGAGAGTTGAAATAAAACTCATTTCCTTCTTCCTTTCTGTCCCATTCTTTATAGCAAACTGAGCAGGCCCAGTCAACTACTTTTTTCGGGAGAGGCGGGGTCTGCGCTCATCGGCTCGTCCGCCCTCTCGATATAAATAATATAGGGGATCGGGCTGAGAAAGTCAACTCTTAAATTCGCGTAATGTGGGACGGCAGCTGAAAAAATCGCTTGACATTGGTTTCGCACTCTGCTATAATTTGGCGCAGGCGCGCTTTTATAGGTCGAAGATTTCCTCCAGGCTTTGAATTGGCCGTGGAGGAATAAAGCACTCCGTTGACCCGTTACCTTTTAATTTCTCTGGCCGATACGAATATTTAATAATATGTTTAAGAACCTCTTTTTCCATCTGCTTAGCTTCTAGTAGGGTAGTGTCTAGTAAGTCCACTACCCGGTACTCTAGCTGTACACCATAAAATCTATGTTTTATACCTTGCTGAGTTATTCCAATCTTATAAAATTTACCGAAGTCCAGTAAATATAGTGTAGTATTTATAGAAGGGTCTAGCCCACTAAAAGCTATACCGGCCTCTGCTGCTGCATTAGTCCAGCTACCAAATTGTTTCTTTATATGATATAGTTTATCATATGGACATAGTGTGACTTTTTTGTACTGTTTAACTATATCTATTAATTCTTCTTTAGTATATGAATTAGGAAGTTTCGGTTGAGTTCTACCCTCTTTTACTAGGTTTTGAACTTTGACAGCTATAGAATCTTTGGTTCTATTCATCAACTCACCAATTTCAGGGTAAGTATAGTCTAGCCCTCGTAAAGTAAGAAGCTCTTCTTCTTCTTTGTATGTCCAAGGCGTTTTCTTGTTTATCCCTCCAAGCAATTTAAAGCCTTGAAGTCTTACAGCAGTATAGCTGCGCTCAGGTAGTAATTTAGTAATCTCGGCATAGGATTTACCATTAGCCTTGTTTGATGTTATAAGCTCGTTTTCCTCGTAGGTCCATTTCTTCATAATATACATAATACCAAAAAAGAGACATAATGTCAAGCACTAAATTTTTGCTACCCTCCCACGCGGAAAATAATAGTTATTGAACTACTACTCGTTTTGGCGCAATATACACGTAACATTATTATATTACTACTTTTGCACTGGCGCAGCAGGCTATAGGGGATGTTATGAGATATTGTATCATGCTATTGCGAATCATTATCAATAAGGCTCGTGATAGGATATATTGTATCATTCGGATTTTTGGCCATTGAACATAATACGCTTTATCATGTGGGAGCGACCTAACCCATTGGATTCATTGGGATAAATCTATTGAACATAATGCATTATATCGGGCCCAGCCATTGCTGCTATTGCGACGCATTATCAATAAGGATTTTCGGCCCTCCCCCGCCCCCCCCCCCCC